>FUFK010049384.1_pt1 | contig 10766 bp, 7 predicted proteins | sample 1021851 | NCBI WGS metagenome assembly FUFK01 (sample SAMEA51879418, study PRJEB19060) | metagenome
GCAACTCTTTGCTGCTGTCCACCTGAAAGTTGCCCAGGATATTTAAGAGCTTGCTCAGGTATTTTAACAATTTCTAAATATTTCATAGCAATTTCATCTGCATCTTTTTTAGGTAGTTTACGAACCCAAACAGGCGCTAAAGTACAATTTTCAAGGGCTGTAAGATGTGGAAACAAATTGAATGACTGAAAAACCATCCCTACTTCACTTCTAATTTTATCAATTTTTTTCACATCATCATTCAACTCTACTCCGTCAACTTTAATTATGCCCTTTTGATGTTCTTCAAGTCGATTGATACACCTTATTAAAGTAGATTTTCCAGATCCAGAAGGACCACATATAACAATTCTTTCACCTTTGTTGACAATTAAATCAATATCACGCAGAACGTGAAAGTGACCAAACCATTTATTCATATTTGAGATTTCAATTACAACCTCATCAGTAACCATCATTTTTGATTGGGTTTTTGTATTCTTTGCTGGTGATGCACTCATTGGTTATTTCCCCTAAATTTATTTATTATCTCTACTTAATTTATTTTCGATATATATTGAATACCTTGACATACCAAAACAAAATATAAAGAAAGCTGTTGCTGCTACAAGGTAACTTGTAGCATGTTGAACATGAGAACCCCAATTTGCATCTTGAGATGCAGCTCGGAATATACCCATTACCTCAAAGATACCAATGATTGAAACTAATGTTGTATCTTTAAACAGACCTATGAAAGTATTGACTATACCTGGCAGCACATGTGTTAAAGCTTGAGGTAGTATAATAAATCTCATCGATTGAGAGTAAGATAGACCAACAGCTGATGCGCTCTCATATTGTCCCCTAGGAATTGCTTGAAGACCCCCTCTGACTACTTCAGCCATATAAGCTGATGAAAATAGTATTATTCCAATTACAGCCCTCAAAAGTTTATCAACATTAGCACCTGAAGGTAAAAAAAGTGGTATTAAAACTGATGCAGCAAAGAGAACCGTAATCAAAGGAATACCTCTCCAAAATTCTATAAACATGGTGCATAAAACTCTTGCAATAGGCATATTTGATCTTCTTCCTAAGGCTAAAACTATTCCAATTGGAAGAGATGCAACAATACCTGTAATAGCGATCAGCAATGTAAGAAGTAAACCGCCCCAATCTAATGTATCAATAGGAGCAAGACCATAGTCTATAGAAAATAATATTAACAATGCCAAAAATAAAAATAAAATCAGTGCAAGAAAATTAAATAATATCGAAAATTGTTCAAAAATTTCACCAAAATAATTTCGGCTTGAAAAATACCCCACTAAATATGAAACAATTAAAAGTATACCTGTCCATAAAATTAAATTAAAACTAATATCAAAATTCGCTCCTGTTAAAAGAATGAGTGAAATGACAGGAAATAATGTAAGCATTCCCAAACCAACCCATTTTCTACCTTGCCCTTTTTCCCAAATAATGTAACCCATCCCAACAAATAGACCTGCGTAAACTAAATTTGCTCTCCATAATTCTTCATTTGGTATTCTCCCATAAATAAGAAATTTCTTTTTTGCAAAAATAAAGGGCCAACAAGCACCATACCAGTCAGCTGGAAGNTCNCCACCTTGCTTNACAGTTGCGCAAACCTNTCTCTTTAAACCATCTGGATCTGACCAAACNGCAGAAATTATNGCNAAATCAATTATAGAAATAAGTTGGCCACCACANAAATATAANANCCAAATNGTAAGAANTATCATCAGAATTGACTGAACAGAAGAAGTTATAGTAGTAAAATTTGACATTGAAGAAAATAAATTCCTCCATAACCAACCAGTGATGCCAACTTGTGTTAGAGGAGGTGGTTGTTCTGATACAAGATCTTTTCTGACAAATGAATATTTAGTTTCCATTATTTCTCAACCAATTTTATTCTATGGTTAAACCAATTCATAAATAAAGATGTTATTAAACTAAAGGTAAGGTAAACTAAAGCCATCATAAAAATCATTTCTACTTCACGACCAACTTGATTAAGAGCAGTTCCCGCAAAAACTGATACCAATTCAGGATAAGCAATAGCAACAGCTAAAGACGAATTTTTAGTTAGGTTTAAATATTGTGAAGTCAAAGGAGGTACTATAACTCTTAAAGCTTGTGGAATTATAATAAGACGCAAAGTATTACCCTTTGTCATTCCTGTTGCCAATGAGGCTTCTGTCTGCCCTTTATGTATAGCAGTTATTCCTGCTCTAACTATTTCAGCTATAAATGCAGCTGTATATAAAACCAGTGCCAGCCAAAGCGCAATCATTTCTGGATGAACACTCATACCAATGCCTTTAACAAACCCTTGTTTTAATTTAGGGCCATCAGTTTTAAATTCTGGAATTTGAAATTCGACAGGTGCCCCGGACTGATAGGTTAAAAATAAAAATAAAATGGTTGGGATTAGGAAAATAATGCCTATATTTATTTGAAACAATGGAAGCTGTTGTCCAGTTTTTTTTCTTAAATTATTAGCATATGAAGTCATAAAAAAAGCTAAAGCAATCGAAAATAAAATTGAAAACAAAAATATTGTAGAACCATCAAAAAAAAGTGGTTTGGGAATATACAGCCCAGTAACATTTATACCCGCATATGAACCCAAAACATCTAATTTTTCTCTTTTACCAGGCACTGCCCTAAGAACTGCAAAATACCAAAAAAACAAATGTATTAACAAAGGTATATTTCTAAACATTTCAACGTAAACAGATGAAAAGAATTTTAAAACAATATTATTAGACAATCTAAAAATACCGATTATAAAACCAAGTAATGTAGTAGCAATTATCCCTGTAAAAGCTATTACAAGAGTATTTATAATACCTATAAAATAAACATCTAAGTAAGTTGACTTTCCAACCTCATAATCCATTAACCAAGTGCCCAATGTAGGCAAGATACTGAAACCCGACGAGTTATTTAAAAAATCAAAACCAAATTTATCACCTCTTGCAGTAATATTATTTGATGCATTTTGNGCAAACCAATAGAATAGTAATATTACAAAAAGAAAAAGAAATATCTGAAATGATATTGATCTAAACCTTTTATCAAAAATTAGGTTTTGCAGCATTGAATAATTTTTCTTCTGTTAAATTAAAGCAGTTACTGATTATACCATAATACTTAATTATGTATCAACCTATGAAAAACTACTCTCAAAAAAATCATCTTCATACTTTGTATATGAGGATGCACCAGACATGATACTAGACATTAATGCCCCTGTTTCTGGCAAGACCTTATTTAGAAAAAATGTACCAGTTGCAATTTTTGCTTTATAAAAACCTTTGGGATCGTCATTCATTTTTCTATTCGAAATATCAATATATTTCACCCAAACATATGCCAAAGAGGTTAGAGCAAACATTTTCAAATAATCAGTAGCAGGGCCAGCCCCCTCTTCTGGATCAGACAGACCCTTTGAAGCAATAAAAGCTGTTGCTTGCTGCAATCTTCCAAAAGACTTCATCAAATGTGGCATTACTTCTTTCAAATTGTAATTAAATGNATTTTCTTCTATATATTCTTTTACTTCATGAAAGAAACTTCTTAAAAGTCTTCCATTGTGCATTGGCAATTTTCTTCCTACGAGATCTAATGCTTGGATACCGTTAGTTCCCTCATAAAGCTGTGCTATCCTAGCATCTCTTACGAATTGTTCAACGCCATGGTCCTTTATAAATCCGTGCCCACCATACATTTGAACCGCAAGGTTTGCAGACTCCGAACCAATATCGGTTGCATACGCTTTTATGATTGGTGTCATTAATGCTACCCAATCATCAGCTCTTTGTTTTTTAAATTTATCTTTTTCATATTTTGCCACATCAACTTGAAGTGCTGTAAATGCAATAAGGCCCCTAATTCCTTCATTTANNGACTTCATCTTTAAAAGTGTTTTTCTAACATCAGGGTGAACAATTATAGGATCTGCAGACATTTCTGGCTTTTTGGCCCCCTTAAGAGATCTCCCTTGAAGACGTTCTTTTGCGTAATATAAAGCAGATTGATAGGATACTTCAGACATGCCTAAACCTTGAACACCAACCATTAATCTTGCACCATTCATCATTATAAACATTGCTTTCATGCCTTTGTTAAGATCACCCACTAACCATGCCTTTGCNTCATTATAATGCATNACACATGTAGAACTTGATTTAATACCCATTTTATCNTCAATNGAACCGCAGCTAAGNCTATTCTCTTCTCCAAGAGAACCATCTTTATTAGGGATTATTTTTGGAACTAAAAAAAGACTTATGCCTTTTATGCCTTTGGGAGCATCAGGAGTTCTTGCTAAGACAAGATGAATAATATTTTCACTGAGATCTTGTTCACCNCCTGTNATGAAAATTTTNGTNCCNGTTAATTTATAAGATCCATCCTNTTGNGGNTTTGCCATTGCTTTACTGAGACCTAAATCNGTACCACATTGNGGCTCAGTTAAATTCATTGTTCCAGACCACTCACCCGTTGCTAACTTTGGAAGGTATAAATCTTTTAAATCGTCAGATGCACTTTTCTTAATNGCTTCAAATGCATTGCCTGTTAAACCTGGATAATTTCCAAAGCCCATATTTGAAGAAGTAATCATTTCATCAAAAAAAACATTAAATATATATGGTAATCCTTGACCCCCATACTTCTGGTCTAAAGCAGCTCCTTGCCATCCACTTTCAACAAATTGTTTATAAGCATCTTTAAATCCCTTAGGCGTTTTTACTTTCCCATTTTCAAAGGTGCAACCTTCTTTGTCACCTGATTGATTAAGTGGCAAAAGTATCTCTTCACAAAATTTTGAAGACTCATCAAGTATAAAATTGAAGTCTTCTATCTCAATATCATTTTGTTTAAATAGTGTGTCTTCTGCTCCAGAATTTAAAAAATCCTCTATAATAAATTTCATATCATTCAATGGTGCACTATAAGATTGCATAACGTTCTCCTAATTTAATTCCTAATTATCTTTCCTGTTTCTAATAACTTTTCTATTCTTTCTTGGGACTTTGGCTGTTTAAACAAAGTTTGTATAGAATTAGATTCTAATTTTANAATATGGTCTTCATCAACTTCGTTTAGCATATCAGTTTCCCCACCAGACAAAATTGTAGCTATTTGCTGACCAATAAATTTATCATGTTCNGATATTTGACCATTATCAATCATTCCTTTTAATCCAAGTTCTAATGCTGCAAATGCAGTTCTACCAGGTANNCTGTAAGNTAAGTTTTTCTGGNTTTACATAATTTTTTATTAANTTAATGGCTGCTAATTTTGCATCGTGCAAAAGCCTATCCTTATTCATTGTTATTCCATCTTCAGACCTTAAAAAGCCAATCTCACGCGCTTCTGGAGCGGATGTTGAAGTTTTAGCTAATCCTATTGTTTGAAATGCCTTCATAATAGCTGGCATTGGTCCATTTGGCATATTTTTATTATGNTCAAACCTTGATAATAATTCTTTACAGCCACCCCAAGCAGGGCAGATACCTAANGCAGCTTCAGTTAAGCCAATATAACTNTCGACATGAGCTTGAACNAAATTTGAATGTANNANTAATTCACAACCTCCTCCTAATGCCATACCTGAAGGAGCGGAAATAACAGGAAAGTTTGAGTATTTTAATTTTTGATAAACTTTTTGNCCATATTCNACAATTTTATCAACTAATTCAGTTTCTAAACCAATATTNCCNAGAAAAAGAGCCTCTCCAACATTTGCACCTGCTGAAAACATCGAGCCCTCATTATAAATCACCATAGCTTTGTAAGAATTNCTNACTGTATCAATTGATTTATCTAAAAATTGCATAGTATTCATATCAATAGAGTTTCCCCTGCTATGAATTTCAAAAACAGTGACACCATCGCCTATATCCCACAGACTAGCATTACTAATTTTTTGAATTGGCTCTCTAATTTTTTTAATATCTGAAAGTAAAATAATTCCTTTAGGTCTATTTAAGTTNACAAACTTATTCGAAATAAANTCAAAATATTTTAATTTTTGATCTTCAACTTTGTAAAACTTTTCTTCTGGGAGATTATTTAAAATTTTAGGTAATTTAATATTTGATTCTAAAAATTTTTCTTTGATCCATGTCTTACCTAGTTTATCCATTAATTCAAAAGGACCAAATGCTAGACCGAAACCATTCTTCATAGCATTATCAATTGAAAGTAAATCATTCGCAATTTCTTCAGCATGATTTAATGTGTATAANATAAATTCTAAAACAACTGATAAAGCATATTNTGAATATTTATCTTTAATNTCTAAAAANTTATTAAGATTTTTTTTCGCTAGCTTAGTACTCTGAATTGAAGGTTTTTTACTTTCTGAAAATTCTTTTGTTATCAAATTNATTGATGTTTTTATTTTTTTTCCATTTACATTTTCTAATTTATAAAAACCCCCAATTCCTTTTCTACCAATTANTTTATTCTCAAGCATGTAATCAAAAATTTCAGGAGGCTTTGAATACAAATTGTATTCATCATTTTTATCAAGATTTTCAGTCATTGATGACATAACGTGAGGCATCAAGTCTAAACCTACTAAATCAAGTAGTCCGAAGATCCCTGTTTTAGGTGCACCAAATACTGTGGATATTATAGTATCAGCTTCTTCAACATTTAACCCCATTTTTATTGCTCTTTCAGCAGCAACCATCATCCAAAAAACACCAATTCTATTTCCGATGAACCCTGGCGTGTCTTTACAATCAATAACTGACTTCCCCAACATATGATCGCAAAATTCAATTAAATCATTTTTAAATTTAATATTACTATTATCGGATCCAACAATTTCTAGTAATCTTAAATACCTTGGAGGATTGAAAAAATGAGTTATAAAAAAATTTGACTTGAATTTTTTGTCTCTGCCTTCAGTGAGTTTGCTAAGAGGTATCGTTGAAGTGTTTGACGAAATGATTAAATTATCCTTCATAATTTTTTCAATTTTTTCATAGAGATTTTTTTTAAGTTTTAAATCTTCTATGATTACTTCTATTACCCAGTCAGACTGATTAATTAGATGGAGATGATCATCAATGTTTCCTGTTTTAATTAACTTGACATTTTTTGATAAAGTAAAAGCTGCTGGTTTTATTTTTATTAATTTACTTACAGCCTGATCAGCAAGATTGTTCCTATTTTGAGATTTATCGTCAGGTATATCTAAAAGAGTTACACTAGTTCCTGCATTTGTTAAATGAGCTGCAATACCTGCACCCATTAATCCAGCACCAATTACTGTTACATTTTTTATCATATTAAACTGCTTCAAGTACTGTAGCTATACCTTGCCCTAAACCTATACATTGTGTAGCAAGAGCGTATTTTTTGCCTTCACGTTTAAGTAGCTGAGCAGCTTTACCAGTAATTCTAGCACCTGTAGCTCCAAGGGGATGGCCTAATGCAATTGCACCACCATCTAAATTGACAATTTTTTTATCTAATTCCAAATCTTGAACACAAGCTAAACTTTGCGAAGCAAAAGCTTCATTTAATTCAACAACTCCCAAATCAGCTGAGTTTATCCCAGCTCTATCCATAGCTTTTCGGGATGCTCCAATTGGTCCTAATCCCATTACCTCGGGATCACACCCATTAACAGCACATGACTTAATTCTGGCTAATATATCAAGACCATTTTCTTTTGCATAATTTTCTTCACAAATCAAAGTTGCGGCTGCACCATCTGTTAATGGAGATGAAGTTCCAGCTGTAACTGTACCATTTTGATCAAATGCTAATTTTAATCCGTCAAGAATTTCTTGTGTAGTTCCAGGTCTTATGCCTCCATCTTTAGTCACATCAATTGTATCATTTTTTATAGATGTGATTTCATCTTTAAAATTGCCCTTACTGTCTGCATTTGATGCTTTCTCGTGACTTGAAATTGCAAACTCTTGCTGTTCTTTTCTATCAATATTATATTTTTTTGCTACATTTTCTGCAGTAATTCCCATTGACAGATAGACATTAGGGTTGTCTTCTAATAACTGAGGATGTGGCATTGGATTAAATCCTAGCATTGGAACTCTTGTCATACTTTCAACACCGGCACAAATAAATACCTTACCAGATCCCATGGAGATCGAACCAGCTGCGTTGTGAATNGCTTGCATCGATGAACCACACCACCTGTTTACAGTCATGCCAGCAACACTTCTTGGAAGATCACACATGAAAGTGACAACTTTACCAATATTGAAACCCTGCTCACCCTCTGGAAATGCACAACCTACAATCACATCTTCAATATCGTCTTTATTTAAATTTGATGGAGAAATTAATTTATTGATAACTTGTGCTAATATATCTTCAGGTCTTAATGACTTAAGTTCACCCTTATATGAAATTGTAAAAGGCGATCTAGAATAACCAGCAATAACTGCATTGTGCATTTTAATTTTTCTCCCTTAATTCTCTTCTTAAAATTTTNCCTACATTCGACTTAGGTATTTCATCAACAATTTCAAGTAATTTTGGAACCTTATAAGCTGTAAGGTTATTCCTGCAATGTTCTAAAATCTCGTCTTCAGTTATAGTTTCACCCTCTACTACAGATACAAACAATTTTACAAGTTCCTGTCCATTTTTTCCAGATACTCCAATACAGCCAGCCTCTAAGATTTTTTGATGCTGCATTGCAACTTCCTCAACATCACTTGGATAAACATTAAATCCTGAAACAATTATCATGTCTTTTTTTCTATCAACTATTTGAAAGTATCCATCTTTTCTCATTTTGCCTATATCACCAGTTTTAAACCAACCGTCTTTAGTAAGAGCATTTTTGGAGTCTTTTTCGTTATTCCAGTAACCTCTCATGACTTGAGGACCTCTAATACAAATTTCACCCTCTTTTTCAGCTGATAAAATTTTCCCTTTATCATCTTGAATAGACATTTCAGTTGAAGGTAAAGGCAGCCCTATAGTGTCACTAAAAGTTTTACCGTCAATTGGATCTATAGACGCCGCTGGTGCAGTTTCAGAGAGACCATAACCAACTACCATTAAGCAACCAGTGGTTTTTTGCCAACGATCACCAACAGATTTTTGTACAGGCATTCCACCTGCAATTGTTATATTGAGCTTTGAAAAGTCGCAATCCTTAAAATTTTTATCCTCTAATAACTTATTAAATAATGTGTTTACACCACTAATGAACGTAAACTTGTATTTTTTCAAAATTTTAATAAAACCTGGAATGTCTCTTGGATTTGTTATTAGAATATTATTTGCGCCAAAGTAAAAATAGACTACTGAATTACAAGTCAATGCAAATATGTGGTAAAGTGGAAGTGCACAAATAGCTAAATCTTCACCAAATTTTAAATTTTCACCTAACCATTCCCTTACCTGGATAGCATTAGCTAAAACATTTCTATGGGACAAAATTGCAGCTTTAACTCCACCTGTTGTTCCTCCCGTATACTGAAGAAATGCGATATCTTCTTTATCAATTTTTTGCTCTTTAAATTTATGCTTTGCTCCAATGTTAATTGCATCTTTAAAATTTACAGCATTGGGCAAAGAGTATTTAGGAACCATTTTCCTAATTCTCCTTAGGACAAAATTAATCATAATCCCTTTTAATCCTAAAAATTCACCAACAGAGGTAATTAAAACATTTTTAATTGATGTTTCTTTTAGTATGGATTGTAAATTTGATGCGAAATTTTCAGCTATAATTATTGTCTCAGATCCTGAGTCATTTAACTGTGCCTTCAATTCACGTTCTGTAAATAGAGGATTAATATTATCTATTATAAGACCTGATTTTAAAATTCCAAAAGTTGAAATAGGATACTGTAAAATATTGGGCATCATAATTGAAACCCTATCCCCTTTTTTTAGATTGAACTCATTCAGTAAAAAAGAAGATAGATTTTCAGAATGTGATTTTAATTCTCTAAAACTAACTTCTACTCCGAAATTAGTAAAAGCTGGCTGATCATTAAATCGATCACATGTTTGATTAAACAAGTCGACTAATGATTGAAATTCATCTAAATTAATTTCTGAAGGAACCCCCTTCGGATAGCTTTTTAACCAAACTTTTTCCAATTTTCTCTCCCTATAATTATTATTAATCTAAATATAAGTCTGTAAATAATTTTTCACCTTTTTTTACACTATACTTTTCTAAATCTGTAATTCCCTCTTCAGCAAGTACTTCTTCATCAATATAAAATTTTCCAGTAAATTTATTACTATCTCTTCTTAAAACAAAAAATGATGCATCAGCCAAAATATCAACTTTACGGCATTGTTCTGGTCTAACCACACCTCCAAGCATTCTAATAGCNGCTGTATCAATAGCTGTTTTTGGCCATANTGCATTTACAGCAATATTGTATTTCTTATATTCCGCTGACATTCCTATAACACACATACTCATACCAAACTTAGCAATTGTATATGCTGTAAAGTTTTCAAACCATTTAGGTTTAAGACTTATTGGCGGACTCATATTTAAAATATGCGGATTTTTAGACTTTTTAAGATGTTTTAAACAAATTTTTGAACAAAGGTATGTTCCTCTTAAATTGATATCATTCATAAGATCAAATTGTTTTGTTGGAAGAGTTTCACTATTAAATAAACCAATAGCACTCGCATTATTTATTAAAATATCAATTGAACCAAATTTATCTACCACATTTTGAATAGCATTTTCGATTTGATCTTCAAATCTAATATCAGTC
>FUFK010746737.1_pt1 | contig 10766 bp, 18 predicted proteins | sample 1021851 | NCBI WGS metagenome assembly FUFK01 (sample SAMEA51879418, study PRJEB19060) | metagenome
TTCTGGCATCGCTGGTGTTGGTGGTGTAAATTTACCACTTGGTATATTATTTGGTGTATGTATCAAGTCCATAAGTAATCTCATACATGAATGTGTTTTACCATATCTATATGTGTATTCTCTATTTAAGTGAAACCACATTTGCCAGAGCCATTTGTAGTTTTCATCAGACTGGCGTAACCATATGTTAGATGGGTGGTTTTCGTGTACTGATAACATGAGTATTGAATCTCTATCATCAGGCAATCTAAATCTTCTTAGTTTACGACCATTCTTAGCTTTGTCAAAGAACAGCTCACCATCTAATACACGGTGAGCTGTTGACATTAACTGAGCATATTCTATTATCATTTTGACAACGTGCTTATCACAATGTTCATAGGCACATTTTTGTGGGTCTTTATGTAAATAAAATATGTTCATAAGTTTATCCTAGTAGGAATATTGATACGATGGGATCTATACCGACATATGACACAAGTGCTGTGCAAAATGCCGAATAGACAACGATTGTAGTGCCAACTAACCATAAGGCTGTTTTGACTTTCGCCGTATTCATACATTGTCTCCTTCTTGAATAGTGTTAATCGAATCCTCAAGTTCTTTGAACTTTTCGGTGCTTTCAAGCTTTGCCTTAAGTTTTGCATTTCTCTGAATCTGCTCAAGTATAAGCTTGTTCGACAAGTCAGCGGAATACTTTAGTTTTACAAAAGCACGATAACCCGCTTTCTCATGTACGACCTCAAAACCAGTTCGTTGCACACCAACAAGATTGACTCTTGATACAAGCATCTTTGTGGTTCTGTTTATGTCATTCGCCGTTGACGAATCAACATCACCAAGTTCTGATGTAAAGTCTTTGAACATGGCTTCTACATGAGAGGAAAAGTTAGATGCTAACTCTCGTTTAGCTGATAACATCGCCTTATCAACTGCAAACTGAAAATCGCTAGAATATTCAGTAGCAACCGAGTAAAGGTTTTCATTATCAGTNTCAAGTTTATCATACCAACTTGGATATTTTACAGTATCGCCTTGGTCACCACCACCAAACTCTGGTGCTTTGTACTCAAAGCCTGTATCATATTTCACACTACTACAACCGCTAGCGATTGCAAATACTAAAGGGATTAATAATAGTTTCTTATTCATCTATCATCCTTTCCAATGTCTTTAATGTATTTACCAGCTCTGTTTAAATCATCACCAGCACCATCTACAGCACCACCTATTGTGCCACACCCTGTCAGTAGTAATAATACTGAAAAAATGACAATAATGCTAGCTAATGTGTAATAAACTTTTTTCATAGTNTCACCTCACNATTTGTGTTAANTGATAAATNACCCGTTTTTTATAAACGGGCACGCTTTCTAATAATCTTTGTAACTCATTATGATTATACTCATCTTTTACCGAAATGTCAAGCCCTAGAAAAATAAATATCAATCTTTCATTAGATATATCACTATCTTCTGGCAATTTTGCCACAATCTTGTAACCATCATCAGGNATTTGAAATTCATAACCNGGATGNTCAACTTTTGTTTCATATACTTTTGTGTATANACCACGGTCTTGATTCATTAAAACAACTTTACCAGAATGACTAGCAATACCAGTAAAAGTTATTTCTTCATCTTCTTTAAACAAAAAATCTTCATTATAAATTGAAAAGGCTATTTCGTTTTTCACAGGTTCTACCTCTGCTTTAATTGTTACAACACAGGTTTCCATACCTTCTTGCATGATTGTCTCTATTTTAGAAGATATGATACTCTTAATGACGCCTGTAACATTGTTCACAAAGTCTTTCGTATGTTCACAATATTGGTCATCACAAGATTGATATTCGACAATCTCTACAATCTCACCTACTTTTTTCAAAATAGCTGCCTCTTTAGCTTTCTCCTCTGCTATCGTGCAAGCTAAAGCCTCTGGTGTATTAGGTCCAAATGCGTGTTCACCGATACCTATAACAGGTTCAGCAAATGCCGTTGTAGCAAAAAGAGAAAGTGCTAATAGAGTTTTTTTCATCAGGCGACCTCTTTGGTTGTCTCTTCCGTTTTGTACTCGGAAGGCTGAGCTTTCAAGTCATTCAGAGTTTTGACTTGATTAGAAACCTTTGGTCTAAACTTCTTAGGATTGTCAACAATATTGTCAACAAATTTGTATGTTGAATTGCTTGTGCCACGAATCATTAGACCTTGTCTAATAAGTGCCTCTCGCACACCATCGTTATTATCCCAATTGTGTATGCGATATGCAACAACTTTACGTTTTGTTTCTGGTGTATCACCACGAACGCTAGATACAACACCACCTACATTTGTTTTGATGTGCCAAATATATGTTGATAGTCTATACAAATGAATCTCATTACCGAGAGATGATTCAATCTCTTCAACAGAGAGCTCAACATTTTCAAACGGTGTTGCTGTTCTTAATTTTGCTTTTTGTTCAAACAGAACAAGAAGCTTTTGATAAGGTTTTAATCTGATTTTTTTCATGTAATTCTCCATAAATTTGATTTACATANATTATTATAAGGGTAGAGTGCCGAAATGTCAAGCATTATCTTCTCATATTTGCCTGATCTTTGGCTTCTTCGTCTGTAAAAATAGGCACAGCATTACTNTTATGTAAAGTGCCGATACCTTTCATACTGTTACCAGTATAAACTTGATTATCTCTTTTAACTGCCACGGCATCTCCAGAATCTAAAGATGGTGGTCTATATGTTTCCCGAGGAGGGCAAACTGTTGTTGATTGAACTGGTGTTACATAATTGATTGCTGATTTTTTAGGTCTTTTGAGTGCTACGTTAGCACCACCTTTGTTTCTCAACATGGCTTTTCTAGTTGACTTTGACCATCTGTAACCTGTATTAATTGTACCCATAATATCTCCGTAATTTTCACTATAATTATATTATACAAGAATACTGCCGAAATGTCAAGCGTTGGTGGCGGTGGCAGGACTTGAACCTGCGATCTCTTGGTTATGAGCCAAGCGAGATGACCACTTCTCCACACCGCAAAAATTTGATTTCGATAACTAAGTATTGCCTTGGTTCTCCCGGAGAGTGCTCGTCCGACGCCGACAACTTTCTATCTCAAACAGCCGTTACTGCTATGATTTATCACTTAGTTATCTCAACTGTTAATACTATTATACTATGGGTAGACCTAATAGTCAAGCATTATTTTTGTTGTATTTTTACAACATCACCCTTTGAGTAGGGTCTGATTTGACTCTCGTATTACTTGCCCGTTTTCGTCAAATTTCATATTCTGGAGATTCTGTAGTTCGGATTCTAATGATTGAACGCCAGACCTAGAGGTTGCGATTTGTGTATAAATCTCCTGTATTCTTGCATCTGCTTGTGCCTTATTGGATACCATACTCATTCTTTTCCTCTCTTTCTAATCTGTATGTTGATTTATCGTGGTGTTTCACTTTATCATGTTTTGGTGGTTTATTGGTCTTTTTGAATTTAGTGTGTTTTGATTTTAACACTTTTCTACCTTCTTGCATTTTTACTCCTATAAAATTTTATCAATAACACCATAATCTAAAGCCTCTTTGGCTGACATATAAAAATCTGTTGGACCTATAAACTTTTTAAAGTGTTGTTTAGGTAAACCAGCAGACTCTAATATTTTTTGTGTTTTGACACTTAGATTATCATTCTCTTTTACCCATGCTCTCGTATCGTGGTGTTTAGTCATGGTACATTCAGCAGAAAACTGGTGGCACATGAGAGATGAATACTTACCAGCATATCTTTTACCTTTTGTACCTGATATGAGAATGTAAAAAGCGGCTGACATTGATGAACCTAATGATACTGTTTTAAAATCGTGTATTGACGTTTGCATCAAATCAATTACACCAAGAGCATCAGGCAGAGTGCCACCATCAGAGTTGATATAAAGAGTGAGCTCTTTTTTTGTTGTATCAAGATTGTGGTATAAAATCCATCTTATAATTTTTTCTACTGAATCAGTTGTAACATCACCCGATAAAAAATGTATGTTCTTATCAAAAAACTTGTTATCAATTTTTTCATCTACGTTCATTTGTTGTACCATGAATAACCTGTTTTCAATATATCAGAGATATCATACTTTGGCTCATAACCCAACAAACTTTTTGCAGTATCAATACTTGCGACTAACTTTGATGGGTCGCCTTGCCTTCTAGGGCCAAATTGATATTTTATATCTAGCCCTAGTATTTCTTTTGCAAGATTAACAATCTCTAAGTTAGAATATCCTACACCAGTTCCTAGATTAATTGTGGCAGTTTGACCATGTTTCCAGGTATTTAAATAGTTCATTGCCAATAAGTGGGCATTGGCAACATCTGTTACATGAACATAATCACGAACACAAGTGCCATCTTTTGTTTGATAATTATTACCATTTATCACGAAATTATTTAGATTTTTAAAGAGTAATGGTATCATATGTGTCTCTGGTATATGATCTTCACCCATCTCACCATCTGGATCTGCACCAGCTAAATTAAAGAATCTAAAAATTGTATGATTGATGCCAGAATCACGAATGGCATTTTCAGCTGCTATCTTTGAGTTTGCATATGGATTATTATACGCAATTGGATCTCTCTCATCAATCAACCGGTCTTTTGGTTCATAAACACCAGCACTTGAAGAATAAACTAAATTAGGCACATCATGTTTTTTCATCATGTCAATTAAGATCATTGTTGACATGGTATTATCTTGCCAAAAAGATATTGGTTCATCCCATGATAAACCAACTTCAATACGACCAGCTAAATGAAATACTGTATCAATATTTTTTATAAGAACACGATACAAAGAATCTGGATATTTTCTAAAGTCTGCCTCTACTTCTTCTTGGTAATACTTGCAGTTTGCCCTTACTCTATCAATACAATAGACCTCGTGTCCTGCGTTATATAAAGTTTTAGCAAGATGTTTACCAAGATAACCTGCACCACCTGTAACTAATAATTTTTTCACGAATCTCTTAAAGATGTAATTGGGTTTTTAATTGGCCACCAGATGTTGTGTGATTCTTCATCATTCCATTTTATTGTAAATTGGCTTTTAATATCATAGTAGGCATCTAATTTATAACTGAATACTGCATGGTCTGACATTACAAGGTGGCCATTACCAAATTTAGGTGGCACTAAAACTTGTCTTCTATTTGCACCTGATAGATGAAAAGATTGCCATTGTTTATATTGATTTGAGTCTGGGTCATTATTGATAACGACAAAATAAATTTCACCATATAAACAAGATATAAGTTTTGTTGTATGACCATCGCCATGGATGCCACGCAAAACGTGTTTTCTTGATGTGCTTATACTATCTAATACCCAGTCATTATGAATACCATAATCTTCATATTCTATTCTATTCCAGTTTTCAGTATTTGTACCTCTGAAATCTGCAAATGTAACTGATGGTGTTATGAGTAAAACACCGGTTAATTCTGTAAGTTTGACATTCATTCTATAATTGATATCCCAGGTGCGACTCTCGCCACGGTTTTCATTTCTTTTTTCCATGGAAAATGTATCGTATCATACTTTTCCTTTTGTATTTTATTACCTTTTATGAAAAAGTCTTTATTAACTGAATTTGGATTTGATTCGCCTTTACCAGTATTGTTGTCTAAACGGTAACACAATGTATGTTTATTTGTACATTCATATTGTGGAAAGTTTTGTCTTAGATTTGCAAAGAATTGTCTATCTGCACCCCATTGCCCGTACCAAGCGTGGCCAACGGTAACAGCAACATCACGGCGAACAATATAAGATGAGGTATCAATGTGATGTACCTTATCGTTAAAATAGACAGGCCATCTACCAAGCGATTCACAATTGTCTTCACAAACATATTTACCCTCTTGATTATAGATTTTGCGTAATGAATAAGCCCATTGATTTCCATTGTTTAATTTCTCCACTAGTCGTTTAACGTGATCTGGTTCAAACCAGTTATCTTCATCAAGGTAACATATTGCATCAGCATTTACAAGAAAAGAACAGGCAGAATACACTCTATGCCCATACCAACCTTTACCAACATTCTCTTCTAGTGTAACTGTTTTAATAGGTACTTTTTGATCTTCAAATGGTTTTAGTGTGCCAGACCCAGTTTTTAAAGCCATTTGATTTATGACATTTTCCTTATGTTCATAACCATCAATAAAAACATAATGTACTATATCATCATACTCTTGTTTTTGTATTGAAAGTAGACATTGTGTTAATGTATCTTGACCGATTGATGGTGTAACTACAGCTACTTTCATGTTCTTACTTTCTCCACAATTTCAGATGATGAGTTTAATTTATCTTTGCCGCCAACACCATAAACAAATTTAACACCCTCTACCGATAACTCTCTACAATTCGACTCATTACGGTCGCCACCGTTCGCAAATATAATTTCATCGCTGGGGTACCAATACTTTACTTTATGTAGTAGATCAATGGCAGAATCATCATCATCATTAAAACGGTTGACACCATTTACATATTTAATACTTTTAATTATTTCTTCACGCTCTTCTATTGGCATGAAAACATAGCCTTTCTTTCTCATCAGCCACTCATCAGAATTGACGCCAACAATCAGGTACATACCTAATTCTTTGGCTTCTTTAAAGTATGCTAAATGACCAGAATGTATGGGGTCAAAACCACCAGACACTACAACTATTTTCATATATTCAAATGAGGGAAAACCTCTTTCACTAATTTTGGTGTTAGATATCGCACTTTTAAATCTTTTGCAAACATATTTACAAAGAGTCTGGCTTCATCAGCGTGTAAGGCCTCAAGTATCACTACCAATAATTTTCTTTGTTTTTCTACTGTAAGACCTTCTGGTTTTTTAGGATTACCCTTAATAAATCGCCAAAGTTTTGGCACTTCTAAATTTAGATATGTGTAGTTTAGACCAGCAGGTTCAAGTGCCGGTCGATAAGTGTCTGGTAATGCTTCTACATCAAATTGAATGTCTTTATTAAAAGCCATTTCTAAAAATGTAGTGAAAGCTTTTTCGCTGTGTTTACCTAAAAATTCAATACGATCTTTTCTTGATGGTAGTTGTTCAAACTCATCAAATATTTCAGAATATAATTTTTCAGCTGGCATATTAAAACTCGTCTATAACCTCAAGTAAGTTCTTGAGTCTTTTGTTAATCATATAATTCATAAAGACCTGTTTCGTCTTTCCTTTTACTGTATCATAACTATGTAGTATCTCTTCCTTGAGTCTCTCAGGTACTTTTGATAAGTCAATCAAGATTTCATTACGTTTGTAGTTACGGAACATTTCTTCATTACAAAAATCTTCTGGCTTCTCATTTAGCCATTTAATTATATTTTTATTTGTAATCGGCTTCTGGCGACCACCTGTAACGAATACATCATCAGGCGACATGATGTTTGGTATGCCATCACCTTTATCACCACGAATAATGAGTTGCTTCAGTTGTAATGAAGGCAATTCTTCTTTTACATACTTTTTTAATATAGGTGAATATTGTTCTACATTCTTAAATTTTTGTAGTTGTGCAAAATCTTTATCACTTGAAAGTATCATTATCTTTTCATTCGCTGAATACTTTGTTACTATCGTTGCAATAATATCATCTGCTTCACAGGTATCAATCTCTATGACCTTGTAAGGAGAGTTTTGTTTCAATTCATCACGAATCTTATTCAGACATTCAAAGATTACATTCCAGTCGTGTCCTGAAGTCTCCCTGACCTTCTTACGAGATGCTTTATAGTTAGGGAATAATTCTTTACGCCAGTAGTTTTTATTATCACAGGCCAGTATAACTTCTGGGCCATGCGTTTTCTTAAACTTCTTTACATAAGTTCTAATTGTATTCAATATCATATGACGAACCAAATCTTCTTGCACTTCTGTTTTAGAGTACCCGATTTGTTCCATCAGATTAGATATAGCAACTTGGTTATAATCAAATATTATCATCTTATCTTTATCCTAACAGAGGATTTCTTTTTAGTCAAGCTTTTAATCTTTTCACAACACTCTTTTACCGAATTAAAGTAGGCAATCATCTTTTTCTTTTTTGTTTTCGTTGTGTGTGCGTATCCCTCTTTGAGTTGTGGGTCTTCTGACTCTAGCGATTCTACCCATTCTTCTAATTCTTCATCTGCCCATTTTATGACAAATCTTAGGTGCATTGGTTTTAGTTGATACTTTACCAAAGATGCCATAGGTGATGGTTTTTCTTGAAAGTCTGATAACATAATCTCATCAACTTGTTCTTCTAATTCAACAATGGCTAAGTCTGCTTTCTCACGAAGTCTATCTTGAATATTGACTTTTGGTTTTTCATTTTCATCAGGTGGGTTATCTTTGATTTTTTGTAAAATCTCGGATACCCTTTCATCATAATAAGTTTGCAAATCTTCTGGTAAAACGGCTTTGTGTTCATCAAGTAAAGCACAAATAAGACCAAATCTTTTAGGCATAGTCGAGGCTTGCTCAGAAGCATTTACTTTGTGTTTCTTTTTTATATGTTTACGAATCTTAGCGTATGACCCTTTTGTGGTCAAATCTAACTCATATAGCTGTAAAAGATTCCTAATTCTTTTCTCGTCAGTTAATTTTGCCATAATTATTTCTTTTGTTTACCAAGGTATATAGAACACTATAACATAAATACTTACCTGATGTAGGCAGATTTGATAATATCTGTCATGCTGTTATGACATTATAATTATTTTGTTATAAATTGTCAACTTAAAATAGGGTAAAGATAGCATGATAGATCCAATCACGGCTTTGTCCCTAGCTTCAGCTGCCTTTACTGGAATCAAAAAAGCAGTTCAGCTAGGCAAAGATGTAGAGGACATATATGGCGCCTTGAGCAAATGGGCTGGGCACATATCAGATGTGCATGAACACATGAACGAAAATAAACCAAAGAAACCGGGTTTATTTGATAAGATAGGTTTCAGTAAGTCAACAACACAGGAGGCGTTTGACCATATAATAGCTAAAAAGAAAATTAAAGATATGGAGGATCAAATCCGACATATGTTTACATGGGGTGAACTCCATCATTTAGGGTTGGATGGCTATAGGGAATTTATTAGAAGAAGGCGTCAAATAAAAGAAGACCGAGAGAAACAAATATATGAACAAATGCGGAGAAGAAAGAGATTTTTTTGGATAATTAAACAACTTGCGATTGGAGGAACACTCATAATATTTTCAGTATGGATCATTTGGTATATGATAGATTTGATCATGAACGCACCAGGATTTAAAGGAAAAGAAAATGGTAAAATCAGTAGCCAGATCAGGCAAGAAATTACAACCAGGGTCGATACTAGAAAAGTATGATGTAGATAATGATGGAGAAATAACAGATAATGAAATACAAGACATTCGTGAGATAGAGGACATAGAGAGATTAAATAGAAGGCAAAGACATCAAAGAATGATGGCATGGTATGCACTTGTTGGCATGATAAGTTACCCAGCTTGTATCATGTTTTGTGAATGGTTTGGTTTAACTAAGTCCGCTGATTTATTAGCGACTATTGCCCCAACATACTTTATAGCTGCAGCTGGTGTTGCAGGTGCGTTTATGGGTGTTACTGCTTGGATGGATAAGAAAAAATGAAGAAGTTGAAAGATTTAAGAAAAGAATTAAAACAAAGAAATCTAGTGCATTTAAATGCTCCTAAGTCTGGTGCTGGTAAACATGTTGATCGCAAAAGACAAATGAAACAAGGGTATCAAAAACATAAAGGGAATATGGATGGGTGAATCGTTTAAGCAGTTTACACAACAAACATTTGGGAGACCAGAGGGTTATAAGTTTCCAATTGGATTAGATGCTTTAACTGGTGGAGCTGAAGTAGTAAAAAATGTTGCAGAAAGTACAAATGGTGGCACTCAAACAATAGATGGGTCAAATACTGTTCATGCTTTCACTAACAATGCAGCTAGTGCTTACTTTTCAAGCAACACAGGTTTAGGTTATGGTTTAGTTGCAGAAGTTCTTGCTATTGCCGGTGGCGGAGGCGGTGGTTGGGATGGTGGGGGTGGCGGTGGTGCGGGTGGTCTTTATTACACAAACTCTGCTGTTTTTTCAAATGGTGTCATTCACACCGTTGTAATTGCAAGTGGTGGTGCAGGCGATCCTAGTGGTTCTACGAGAGGTGGGGTAGGTTCTAATACATCAATTACATACAGAGGCCCAGCTGCGCCTGTAACAGGTAATGTGATTGCTGAAGGTGGTGGTGGGGGCGGTTCGTCTCCAGGTCAAGGTACATATGCAGGTGGTGCTGGCGGTTCTGGTGGCGGCGGTAATATTTACGGTGGAGTTGGTGGTGTAACATCTAATTCTGCACAAGGAAATGCTGGCGGTCAAGGCCAGATTGCTGGGGGAAATGTTTCAGGCAGAGGTGCTGGCGGAGGGGGTGCTGGTAGTGCTGGCATAAACGGCACAGCACCAGGAACTGGCGGCGCAGGTGGTGTGGGATTATTTTATTCAATATCAGGTGCAAACACAGGATTTGCAGGTGGTGCTGGGGGTGGTGGTACTGGATATCCACCCGGACATATAGCTGGCGTAGATCAGCCCACCCCTGCTCCTAATATGGTATCTGCAAGCGGCCCATATGGTGGAGGCACAAATAATTATGGCGGTGGTATAGGTGGTGGTTACGGACCCATAGGTCGACCTAGTGCAGCTTAC
>FUFK010014388.1_pt1 | contig 10765 bp, 5 predicted proteins | sample 1021851 | NCBI WGS metagenome assembly FUFK01 (sample SAMEA51879418, study PRJEB19060) | metagenome
TCAGAAACAAAATTACTACCATCTTCTGCAATAAGATTATCTCTGTTCGTATCATTCACTATAAAATTTCTTGTTGCATTTGTAGTTTTCCTATTGTCATCAACTACTGTGATTGTTGCATTTGCATAAGTTCTGGCATAAGATGTTTCTGATAAGAAAAACTTATCATCACCGACATCATCTTCACGGATCAATCTATCTCCATTTGCAGTAAGAAGAATATCACCAATTCCAGTAGGAGTGTGTGATTCAAGAACTATACTCGTATTATCCTCAAGGGCAACACTTGCAGTGAAATCTTCAATCTTGAGGTCATAAGTTATGTGGAATATACCTGTGACACCCTCTGTGGCCAAGTTATCATTCAAATGTTCTAGTACAAGATTATTTCCATCTTCATCTAAGTAAGCCTCAGGATCACCAGACACATAATCTTCCATGAGGATTCTATCATCTTCTTCAAGTGCAACAAATTCTTCTTCAATGATAACATCAAGATAATCATTGTAAACTAGTCTTCTATTTTGATTTGATTCAGAAACTTCAAGTTCAAGATTACCATCACCTGTTGCAGTTTCTAGTTCGATTGGAACGAATGTTCTATCGTTACCCTCAATCAAAATGAGGTCACCATCCTCTGTGTAAGTCTCTAGTTCAATGTAGATGGTTTCATTGTTATCATTTTCTTCAACACCAAAAGGTCGTACACCTAGATCGGAGTGTTCACGAACCAATCTATTTCCAAACTCTTCCGTTACTAGTGTTTGATCATCATCCTCAAGAACGATTGGTGCATTGAAATCAGAATCAAAATTTGTCCCTGTTCCTGTTATACTTGGTTTTCTATCATAAGATGCTNCAACAAAATTTCTTGGTTCTGATAAAGTATCAACCGCTCGATTTATTGCAAACTGTTGATTACTCAAATATGATTGTTCAAGGAGATAAATATTTCCTTCTTCATCAGTAAGATTTGCAAGTTCTCCTGTGGACTCTTCCACAAGTTTTCTACCATCTTCTGTAAGAAGTTCAAATTCTTCACCCATAGTAACATTAAGATTACCTTGTGCCTTGTATTCAAAACTTGAAGACCTTCCTGTTCCGTATGGGAGATTGACTTCAAGATTCTCAAGGACTNCAGATGCCTTTGTCGTAGTGGCAAAATCGAAGATGAATCTATTTACAGCATTCTCATCTCCCTCCATCTTCAAGTGAAAATTACTCTCAAGGAGTANATGACCACCATCATCNTCTTCTAATTCTACTAATTCACCACCAGTTTCAGCAATCCATACTTGTTCTTCATAAGGAGTTGCAGAATCTGATTCATCTACAGTTGATACTNTAAATGGTTGTGCTGGTGGATCTGGATGTGCAATTGGATTAATTTGAATTTGAGTTCCAACAATCACTTCATCTTGCATTGAATCTTCCATTGCGAGATACAATGGGAACATTCCTTCAGTTCTTTCAAGAAGTAGATANTTNTCATCCTCAAGTTTTAGTTGAGTTCCATAACCCATATCAATCTGAACGGCTCCTGTCTCCGATTCTGGAAACTGGATCTGTGGCATAATGAAACCATCAGAGTGTGTCCTATCGATAACTATAAAACGATCTTCATCTTGTACAACTGTCTCAGCCTCCAAAGTCATCAACAAGGTATCTTTACTATAATCAATACCCATCATTCTATCTTCATCTTCAAATAGAATATACTCTAATTCAGTTCCTTCTTGTTCAATTAGGTAATCACTACCATCTTCCTCAAGTCGAATGTTGAATACATCATGATCATCTTCACTAACTATCTGAGTAGATTCTTCAGTGGGCTCTGATAAAAGATAATTCCTTGAGTCATCAACTCCTACTTCAAGTTCAAGATTTGACTCATCCTCTTGTATAATTGATACTTCAAATTCTTCTGATCTTATCTTTGAAAAACCATCATCAAGAAGAATACTTCCACCACCACTTGTCGTTTCATATCCAATAGTATCTTGGGCACCTTCAATCGCCACACCTGCATTTGATTGTTCTAATATTAAATCAAAACTGATAGAAGGAAATTCNACTTTNGCATCNATTNCTGGTGTAGTAAGAGCTGGTCTAAAAAGTGAAGTTTGTATGGAAATCTGAACATTAGATGATGCAGTATTTTGAGCAGCAATCGTTAGTTCATGAAGTCTNTAATTTGGAACATTAACCGAACCACCAGTAAGTGCAGTATTTGCTTGTNTATCATTGATTGTATTTGCCGCNGAGTTCATNAAACCNGCAGTGGCATTCAAATACATCACCACTTCTCCGAACATCTTTAGTCCAGAAGGGTGTACAAGATTCAAAATTTGGTCACGATAAGTTGCAGTATCTATGTCCGTCTTAATAACATAAGAAAAGTCTTGATAATAAAAATTATCCTGCATCCTATTTTGACCACTCAATAATCCCTGAGCTCCATCAAAGAAACCATCATATTCTGCAAGAGCTCCAAGAGATGCAGTCAGAGTTGCATCCCCACCACCTACACCTGAAGCATCAAGAGTTGGTGCTGATGTGTAGTTGGCTCCAAAGTTTATTATCGTTACTGACTGAATTGCACCGATAGCAATAGATGAGATAGCAATAGATGCATTATTACCAGCCGCACCTGTGTTTGCAAAGACTGAATTACTTGCAGCAACATTAGCAGAAACAATCCTTCTTGTCCTGAGATTTGACTCACTCGTATCACTTGGAGTTGAAGGAAATGTTACTGTAAATGTAGAAGTGTTTGATACAGTTGCAATAGTGTGATTATTATTGTATACAGTTGCATCTGTTCCAGAACTAGACCCTGTTACAACGATTCTCTGTCCTGCAGTAAATCCATGATCTGCTTGAGTAAACGTGGCTGTGGCACCAGATGTTGATACATTTGCAGTTCCGAAGTCACCAATACCCACTGGATTTTCATCTGCATTGTTCGTGTATGCTGTAAGTGTATCACTTGCAGAAAAATTATTACTGGTTGTCATCTGTACTCTAAGTACAGTATTTCCTGTTGCAACCAAAGAAGTATTTGAAGTTATCGGACCAAGAACTAGACCAGTGGCCGAGTTACTTTGATTTTTGACGATGGTATTTGAGCTAAACTGATTGGCAATAGCAGAGGCTAAAGTAACAAAAACTGAGTTCGCCCCAACTTTATCTGGGGCATTACCAAAAGATTCTATTTTGGTATTTGCAATTTCTACTACTGGAATAGATGTATAACCTTGTCCAGATGAGAGAACTTGTATTGAACGAATACCACCAATCTCTACCTCATTGAGAGTCCCTGCTAATGCACCATGAAACGTGTTTGAAGTAACTGAAACAGGAGTATTTGCAAAGACCACATTCGCCCCAGTATCAGACAATACGGCATTGAATCCATTTGCTGCTGCTGGAGAACCAGTTCCATCTTTTTGAGTATCGAAAACAAAAACAGTTTCACTATTTTCAAAATTTCTTATTGTCTTTGTACCTTTGACTGAATCAATAACTATGGAACCAAGTGCATAGGTCATAGTATTTGCAGATGGACTTGAAGTGTCTACTGAAACTACTGTTCCAAACTTTGCATTGTTTGCATTGTAGTTTACAAATGATGCATCTGTTTCATCATCAAACCTTTCTCCAGCTTCTGTGACAAGAAAATCTCCTGCATTTAAATTAGTGCCATCATCTTTCAAAGATTGTGGGGATGCAGTTTGATCCACAACAAATTGATTGATACTTAACTCAAAAAGTAAATCACCTTTCTTTGGTGCCGTTCCATTGACACGTGCAATAAAGGTAGTTGTCGTATTTGAGAACAAATGAGTGTTTACTGTTGCACTATCTAATGGTGCAGTGAATGCAGATGCACTCAGTAAATCTTCTTTGTGTGGGTTGATCGTAAGGGTATCAACAAATACATTTGCAGTTGGAGTGATTGTCTGNACTCTGGCAGCACCCCCTGTTCCACCAGTTCCCTCATTCGTAAACGTAACACCATCACCGACTGCAAAACCATCGCCTGGGTCTATTATGTCAAATGCACTAATTGTTGCATCAGATACGGAAGCAACTTTAACTGCGGCTTCTCTACCACCTCCACCACCAGAAACAGTGATGTCATCTCCTACTGAATAGTTTGAACCACCTGCATCAATTGCAACTGAGGCAAGAATACCAGTAAGTGGAGCCGATGCAAAGTTTCCGTCATCATCGGCAGTGGTTGTTGTAATTGTATCACTAGACAGGAAAGATGTAAAACCCGAATCCGTGTTTGCATTGTATGATGCATTATTTGCATCGATATTAGAAAGATACAACTCTGAAATTGTTGCAGAACCAACTTGATATGTCTCTGTTCTTTCGACAAGGGCAACAACATTCGATATTGAACCTCTGACTAATCTACCCTCAAATGAAGCAAAGTTGTTTGCCTGATCATAATCAATTTTTAAAGACTTATTTTCAGTCCATCTTCCATCCGAAAGTCTTAAAATATCTGTACTAGGATAGTAAAAAGAAACATTCTCTTTACCATAAAGAAGACGAAAAATAAACTGAAAAGAGGCCTCATTACCTTTTGCTCGGTAAAAATCTTTGATGTGTTTGAGCATGTTGGCTTTACTACCCAACGCACCCTTTGGAACACCTTGTAAAAATTCTTTTCTGAACAGTTCAACAAAACCTAGAGGTGCCTTATCTACATCTTGAAATGACTTGACATTCCTTGATGCATTTAAAGCCTGTCTTGTGTATGCAGTAACATTCGCAGAAACTCTGGACTCTTGACCTACGATCCTTTCACCAACTTGAAAGTTACCCTCATTGGTTTCTTCAATATATGCCTGTGTGGTTGAAAACTTACCTCTTACGATACCAGTTGCACCAGAGTTGGCACCCTCAACTGTTTCACCACTTAGAAACTGGTCACCTTGACGATTTGGATTTTCAAGGTCAATGTAAGTATTATTTGTATTTGAAGAATCAGTATTACCATTTTCAAGTGAAATGTATGGAGTAGTGTTTCCAATGACTACATTTCCACCCATCCCTGAGTGTGTATTACAATAATAGTAAAGATAAGTCCCTGCTAAATCTGGACTGATGTAAACCGAAGTTTGTGCACCAGCCGTGCCAGGAGTACCAAATGCTACAACATTTACACCATTGGAATATTGTTCTCCGCCTGGTGTGTGTCTTCCATTTGGAGTTGTGGATATTCTGAGAGGATGATTTGCATTTGTAGAATCACTCTGGTCAAAGATGTATGTGGTTCCTGTTGATACATTAAGTATGGGAGAAACCGAACCATTGACGAAATACTTATTTACAGAGTTGCTGTATGCATTATTACCTGTTGCAACTGTAACTGTGTATGTTACATTATCACTCTCTTGAATTGGTTTGTCNTCATTCANATCNAGATCATTGAATGTGACAAGATTCAGTTCTAAAAACTCATAGTATTTCTCTACGAACTTAGAAAACTTTGAGTGATTATGTTGTATGAAACTTGGTAATTGTTGCTCTATNTGAGTNTATAGAGCTCCTCCGTCTGTTCTCATTAATAGCTACTACTTGAAGTTGATGTCGTTTCTGTGGCCGTTGTCGAAGATGTGGTATTCGTTACAGCCGTCGTTTGTCCAGTTCCACCAGTATCAATCATAGTAATAGAAATATCATTATTTGAAATAAGGAGAATTTGTTCTCTCAATGGAGTAATATCGTTAGAGTCTAGTGTAACAGTGACACTAACATTGGATGTTCCATCTGTAATCGTTGTTGGTTTGAAAGTAGTCAAGGCAACATTTCCAGAATTGTAAGTGACTGTACCAACATTATTTGCAACAATTATTCTGTCAGATCCAGATGTTCTNAAAACTTGTAGGATACCATTTGCATCTTGTAGTTCACAATTCGTTCTAAGAGTACCATTNTCATCAAAGTGTGAGAACTGTGTACTAGNGATTTGAGGTATGCCGTTGACTGTAGGAATCTTATTTGAATATTTCAGAGTGTAAGAAGTTGCCACATTCAGAGTAGGAGTAAATGTTCTTCTCAATTTTACTGTAGTCAAACTACTTTCAATAGAAGACTCTGTTTCATCTATCTTCTTGAGTAATGGTGAATATCTAAATTGATCTGAGAAAGAACCTAATTCTGTCTGTCCATACTGATAAACAGTATTAGTCAACAATGATTCAATACTAGCCGCTGTAAGAGTAGTACTTGTTGAATCATATTTTATTGTAGTATCAACTGTGACATACAAATAATCTGGGTCTGTGACCTCTGGTGTTACAGACACAACATTCCTATTAGCCAAAACTGTATCTTTGATAAAAGTTTTAGTGGCATCTGAGAGAGTAAGACCNGATGCNGGTTTNATTGCAAGATATACTTTACCATAAACAGGGGGATCATTTGTTTCACCACCCCATGCAACCACAGCCTCTGCGGCAGGATAGTCTCTCTCAAGTATTCTTTTGTAATCATTAATCGTTACGGCTCTATTCTGTGCTTGATAACTTCTTGGTGCATTGAATTTTATTTTATCAATCGAATCTCTAAGAGAACCACCAGATGCTGCAGTTAATGTAGAGACAGAGACATTTGAATAACCACCAACTGATCCAACTGGATTAAATGTTGAGGCACCATTTGGATCTTGACCATCTGCAATAAGAGAGGAAAGTAAAATGATATTTCCACTTACTGGTTTTCTACCTATAACATCATCACCAAAGATGACCTCATATTTACCATCCTCGGCTTCTTCTAAGAAATACACATTTGATGTTGACGTAACTGTGGTTGTATCATTTGCGATAGTGTAAGTGTAGACATTAGTATTTTCTGCAGAGGTTTGAATCCTGACTGTAAGAGTACTTGTGTCCGTATTTGCGTTTGGAAGAATAAATCTTTGATCTGGATTATCTGTATTCGCAGTGTAACGATGAGTCAGAGGGACACCTTGACTTATTTCTACATTTGCAGTTGTGTAGACACCATTTGCATTGACATTTACAGTAGTTGAACCTGTGGTACTGAAAATATAGGATATACCATTTACTGCAGATGCGAATTGAGTATCTTTTGCTATGATTATTGTTGAGGGTGTATCTGCAGGAGTTATTGTAAGATCAACGTATGCCTTTGCACCCCTGACTGATTGTGGTGTATAACCAAGATGTTTGGCTCTTGATACCACTGAGTTTCTAATTGATGCGGTATCGAGAAACATCTCATTAACAATCATATTCAAATAGAATGCATTGTAATGAGTGTTATAGGAAAGAACATCCAACAGAACAGACATAGCCGATGCATCAAAGTCATAGTCAGCAAATTCATTCTGATCACTCAAAAAATTTTTGAGATTGGATTTTATAGTATCAAAATCTAATTCCGAAACTTTTAATTTTGAAGAAACATCTGCCATTTGTTATCTCTCTCTGGATAAGAATACTTCTAGTCGCTGTTCGTCCGTTTGACTCACAATTGTAAATGTTACAGCAACTCTATATCTGTTAAGGTCTTCTTCCGGCGTCACTATACATTCTACAATTTCAGCTCTACCTTCCCAACTTTCAATGGCATTTCTCACTTCATCCTCAAGTAATTGAGTAGTGATATTTGTCATTGGTTCAAATAACAAATTTTTCAATCCAGAACCAACTTCTGGTTGAAACAGTCTTTCTTGATTCTCCGTTAGAAGTATATTTCGTATGCCTCTCTTGATTGATGTTGCATCCGTAACTGTAGCCACATCTCCTGTGATTGGATTTGCTGTAAAATCCAAATCTAAATCTTTGTAAGTTCTAGTGTAAGTCGGCATAAAAGTCTCCTGTTATTATTTAGTTCATCCGACTGATTGATACTCTACACCCAAGGCCGAAAAGAATGCCTTCACTGGATCTGGGTCAAATTGAGGGGCTCCTACAAAACAAAATCCTGCAGATATTTTATAAGATGCATCTGGTGCATTACCGGCAGACCTCAGGGCGGATGCAAAAGCATCACTACCATTTTGAGAGGTCATACCCATAAACCAAACTCCTGCATTCGGTAATCCTATCGTTAATAATTCAATAAGAGCTATAATATTTGCCGCAATCTCTTCAAAATATTCTACTAGGTCATCAATTGCATCAATTATGATTTGTATTGCCTCAAGAACCCCCTCTGCAAATGCTTTTATTGTCTCTGCAATATTGATCATGTCATCAAAAAAGTCTGAATAGCCTGGAATCAAATCTGCAAGTCTGTAACTAAAGAAATCGGGAGTAACCGAATCTGGGACTGTAGGAAATTGATTTATGACATATCCTTGTTTCGGTTTTCTACTTAATGGTATGGGTCTTCCAGAACGAGCAGCAGAAGCTCTTTCATTAGGATACCTATATTGATAAGATTTTTCACCATCGGGAGTTTCAAAAGGTTCGGCTTCAAGTATTGTTTCTCCTACCTCCCAATTTCTTATGGGTATCAATCCTGAATAATTTTTAATTGTCATTGTTACATCGTTAAAATTATTATTGGCATTTTCATCATTAATGTAATCTGAATTAATCCGAACAATACCTCCACTAGCCCCAAATAAAGTTGATTTACTGACAGTTGGAACTTTTGTTTTCATAATACTAGGAGTACTATCTGATATTGATTCAATTTTACCGACACAACCACTAGTTGTTCCTTTCACAAAATCACCTACAGCAAGATCACCACCACCAAATCTATTATCGATTCTAATTCTAACTGTATCTACTGGAAGTGTGAGTTCATTAAGTTGATTTAAAAGATCCTTGGCTTGTCTTTCAAACTCTGCAAAGACGCCAGGGAAAAATTTCAAGACTTTTAAAAGTTCATCAACCCACTCTTTAGGATTTTGTGCTGCAACCACCATAGCCAAGGCAGAAACACTTAAACCTGACAATTCAGTATTTCCTTGATAATTTGGTTTACCAGAGGATATTCTAGTTGTTAATAAATCTCTTGATGCAGTTGTCAAAGAAGTATTTGCAGTTCGATATAGTTCTTGAGGGAGAAGTGCAGTAGGATCTGTTATTGGAAATTTATCACCAGAAAAAGTATATGCATCTCCTGTGTAAGTTAAATCATTGAGTATAAATCTGGGTACATCTCCCTCATCTTCAAATGCAGCCGCAAGGAGTTCTATACAATCTGGTGCAGGAAATTCTGGTAGAGGTATTCCAAAATCTGTTGTTGGATATTTTACCTTTGTTCCTGTCCATGTTGCTGGGTCATATCCACCTGGCACCAATTTCAAAGATTTGTCGAGTTCTGGTATCGGTGGTATGAAACCTTTTCTATTTTTATTATTTCCATTTACATCTTTATAACCACTAGTCCCTTCACTTCCAGTACCACGAAGATCCTTCAAATCTAAAGATTTTCGATATTCATCATTGACTGTAAATGTTTCATTAAAAAATGGGGATGTGCTGTTTACAACTCTGGATGGTAAAAATTTTATTAATCCTTGTTCATCTCTTTCCATTTCCAACCCAATTTCATTTGTATTTTTCAATCCATAAGGTTGTTGAAATGGATTAACTTGTACTACAAAAAGACCCGACTCTCTGAAATTTTGTAGAGCTGCTATCAATTGATCTGCAAGAAGAATCAAGGCCAATGCAGCAGGATTGACTGTTCCTAACAAAAATAATTTTGCTGCTTCTCCTGCGGCTTTAACCACTTCAAGTGCGGCATTGACTGTACCTATTGCCTGTGTTCCTGTTTCGGCAATTGCAGTTAATGTAGGATTATCACTTAATTGTACTTTTTGCCAATCAGCCACCTTTTTCCTTTTCCTCTTCCATTTTCAGTAGAAGTTCTTTCTTCTTATCTTTTAGATCATTGATAGTTTGATATATTGTATCTTTCAATTTATTAAGATCACTAATGTAATCATCTACCTTTTCTGGTCTTCCCTCTTTCCACTCTGACATTATCCACCTACCAATACATTACCTACTGTTCCAAGAATTATGGCACCACAATCTCCTTGATCCATGAGTCTTGCGACACCCTTACTATTTGCAAAAACTGTAGTTGATGCCTGTGCAATACTCCCCCCATGAACTGAATTACCAAGGACATGAGGTAATATTACATCACCAACAACATGAGCCGCTTTACCACCGACTAGAACAGTTGCTTGAGTTGGTGTGATTCCACTTGGTGAAAATCCATGACCCATCGATTGATCACCTGCTGCTGAGACTGGCATTCCCATATTAACTCCTATTGATTCTTAAAGTTTCCATTTGCATAACCATCATTCAAAAATGCTTGATTTGTAACTGGTTCTCCATCTATTGTGAACGCAGTATCTGTATTTGCTACCACTATCTTATTTGTCTGATCTATAAAATCTAAAGTTATTTCATTTCTGTCACTAAATGTATTGTTAAAAACATTGATACCGAATTGTCTTTCGATCACATCCTCACCTTCAACAAAACTGTTCTGGCCTGGTCTTCTATGACTTGGTTTTTTAAATGCCCTCATAGTAAACCAACAAGTCTCTTGAAACTTCTCTCTTGGACTCAAAAATGTAGTTATGTTTTCACTTTCATCTACTATCGGTGAAGCCAAAAGTTGATCTAGTTCAAATTTTCCAGATGTGTTTGCCTTTAAAAGTTCAGTAACATCATTTCTTTCAAGTGCCTTTGCCTTTGCATGCATAAATCTTGGACACCAACTGTCAATCTCTCTA
>FUFK010049718.1_pt1 | contig 10765 bp, 11 predicted proteins | sample 1021851 | NCBI WGS metagenome assembly FUFK01 (sample SAMEA51879418, study PRJEB19060) | metagenome
GTGAAGTGACCTTGATATCCCACAGCGAACACGGAAACCGCCTGTATGAATGAATCATTACTACACTTGATGTGTTCATGACCCCATCCCTTTCTATATTCAGCGAAACCATCTAAGTGTGCACCATCTCCTGCTACTGCTACATCATATGCACCAGTTGACTGATTATATCTTACGAATGCTCTATCGTCTTTCTGTAGTGACAGTCCAGTAAACTGAGCAACAACCATTGATTTGAAACCAGTTGCTTTTGCACCGTTCGCATGCATACCATTCATACCCCACACTGATCTAAGTGATAGGTTGAATGCGTAAGGTGATGCTGAGTCAACGGTATCAATTTCAGTCTTCACCGTAATATTTGAACCTACAGCGTTTCCTGAGGGTTCACTTGACATCTGATAAGTAAATGTATTACCAGATGCAGATGTAACAGTGAATGAACCATTGTACAAACTAGCGTCAACTTCTGACTGAGGACCTGTTGAACCAGTTACACCACTGATATTGATGTTCACACCAACAGAGAAACCATGATTTCTTGGGTTATCAAATTCATCAACAGTAACAGCAGTTGCAGTGTTACCATTACGAGTGATTTGAAGAACTCTATATTCATCAGAAATCGGACCAACGATTCTGTTTTCTTCAACTCTTGCCTGTATTTGGTCAACTGAAGGATCGCCAGATGTATCAGGAATTGTAGCGAATGCTTTAGATACTTTCTGGTAGTAAATTTCTAAGTCAGTTCTTTCTAGAATATTTGGAACCGCAGAGTAATNTGCGTTGGGAACTGTATTGTTAGTGATTAATGTTGATAATGGATTTAAACCATCAGCAAACTCAAAACAAGTTAATCTGTGATGAGAAAACTTAGGTGGAATAGTCTCTACGCTATCAGGTTTGAAGTATACACCTTCTTCAGCACCGTCAAAGAAAGAGAATTGCCAGAAATAAGTACCTCCAGTAACTTTGAAGATTGCTGTTCTTGCAGGGACTTGTGCTTCTGTGTTAATGCCTTTTGCAGCATAGACTGTAGGATATGGAACATATTTTGGAATAATTTTTGTACGACGTAAGTCAGTCCCAACTAAAGAACAACCTCTGGGAACAATAATACCACCTTCGACTGAGTTATACTTATATAATACGTTGTTAGGTGAAGTTAAATCTAAGTTTGAGTTCTCATCAATCGGTGCAACGTTAGTGTAAAGAACATCACCAGGTCTATTGTCAACAATATATGCAGCAGGATATAGCATGATACTAAAAGCATCAAACTCGTCATTACTTAAACCAACTCTGTATGAAAATCTTGCTACCTCTAGAAATGCTCTTTGAATTGATTTAAAAGGTCGCAAAGCAGAGTTACCCCTGTTATCAATCGCATCAGAGGCATCAAAGTCGTCAGGGTTGACGTATATAATACGTCCTGTTCTGGACGTAATAATGTTCTTTAGTCTAGTTAATGACATTACTTACGCTGCTTTTTTAGTATTTATTGGTCATAGAACCGCCCACTTTAGGTTGGTGCAACTCTATCATACTTCTTGACTGGGAAGGAAGAAGATAAATCCTCAAATCCCATCAATGTAAAAGTATTGTTTTGTGTAGTGCTGTTGATGATAACTCTCTCACCAGGTCCCACGACTAATGATGTAATTTTTGCAACTGCATTGTTAGCGTTAGCAGCACCTTGAGCAAGATATTCATCTCCACTAAGTGCAGTTTGTGCTTGTCCAATAGAACTAACAGTTACTTTGCTTCTTGATGCACCACCTAAGGCAGGAACATCAAAGAAAGTTTCTGACCCAGAGAAGGCTGCTGATCCAGGTCCGAGAATAATATCTAAATTGGTTGATGAGTATGCATACACATATCCATATTGACCAGTTGTAACTGTACTTGTAGTGTAAGTAGTGTCTTCAACTGTAAATGTATCTGTACTTGTCCAAGTTCCTGTTACATCATAAACGTAAATACCACTGTATTCTGCTTCATCACTAATTTGGAAATATCTGTCAGCACCACCATAAGCACTGTTAGATGCAGTTCCAGTTCCACCATCATAAAAGAAAATACTGTTAATATCTGATGCACCAAAGTTATACTGAACATATGCACCACTAGAACCAGCAGTTCCGTTAGATGTTTTACCTGTAGTGAATTCAGTTCCGTTATCATCTGCTGTTGAAGCATCACCATCAGGACCATATTCACCGTTAGTTGTAGTAGATAACTTGAAGTCTCTACCACTCATAGTTGAATCTGATACATTAAAACGATATGCTCTATCCCCAAAATATGTAAGTTGTGTATAACTTCCTAATTGATATGTGCCACCAGCAGTTGTAGTAGAAAATACAAATGCGTTTGCTGCTGCTCCAATACCACCAGAAGCAATAGTTCCAGATGCAGTTCCATTTGATAAAACGTCACCATCTGCGAACTCACCAGAAGTTCCTGATCCACCACCAGTTCCGTTAACTGTAGTAGGACCTATCTTTACTGTAGTTGTGCCTAGTTCCTCATCAGTAGTTACATCATATACAACTGCTGTTGATGTGTTAGGTGCGGTTCCGATCGTCAGTGTATCACCGACTGCAAAATCACCACCAGTNACTGATTGAAGTGTAACCACCCTAATTGCGAATGCCTTTACAAATACCTCTGTAAAGTCAGGAACATAAAAAGATTCAAATTTTGCAGTTTTTTCTTTATCTGCGGAAGTGATAAGTGTGCCAGCAGTAATACTAGCAGTACTGTCAAAGTTTGTATTTAAGTCAAACCTATAGTTTGAAACTAAATCGCCTTTGTGAAGTTTATATGTGCTTGCNTCTAATACCAATCTTTGATCATAGTGTTTTACTGCTACTGCATATGTTGAAGCAGTGCCATCGTTGGCAACTGTCAACACAGTACTTGCAGAAGAATCTATGGGCGAACTGTAAAATAAAGTATTNGTGTTCGCTGCTGGTTTTAGATTTGCTAGTTGACCTTGAGTTGCCATTTAATTAAATCCAGAATAGAAGTATTGTTGTAGTCTGGTTCGACCAGTTAGGTTTGCTGCAGCAAGACCTGCACCAAATGTAACATCTTCTAACGTAACGTTTTCAGTTGAAAGCAGCGTTGCGTCAGCGTCAGGGAATTTAATAGTCCTGTCTTCAGTGATGTTATCAGTTCTAAAAGTAACAGTAAATGAACTTGCTAGCTCATTCTCCTTAAGTTTAGGTTGCTGTAGTGTTTTATCTGTTAAGGTTTGTATAGCACTTGTTGTAACAAAAGTGCTGTTACCTGATGTATTTAGTATCCCAGAGGCGGGAGGTTGAAATACATTATTAGTTCCAGTGTTTTGGTTAGCAACGCTAAACGTAATCTTCTTAGTAACATCTATAGGGTCTTGAAGAACTAGAGTTTCAATATTCTTGTTCTTAAGAATCTGAGTAGAGTCTTCTCCAACCAAAGTAAAACTTTGATTAGGAACTGTGATGACTCTATTTGCGTCTAACAAAGAAGTGTTGAATTGTGCCCAATTCGTTGCTACTTCAGCGTTTGCAGCAAGTTTTAGATTAACCAAAGTTTTAGATAGAACAGTTTGTTCTGTCTTCGTATCTAAAAGTGTGGAATCTGTTGCTGTAGGTTCAACTGTAGTTGTTACAGCACCTGCATCTGGTAAGAAATACCTTCTACGAGCATCATTTGTAGTTGGCCAGTTGATTTGGAATATTGCTTCCTCTTGACCATCTGTAATAACAAAGTTGTCTTCATCAATTAGGATAGTCTTATTTCTAAGAGTTTGCGTTGTATCGTCACCAACAAATGTAGTTCCGTTTCCAGATGTGATAGCAGGTAAAGTGAAAATTCTTGTGTTAGTTCCAGTTCCAATATTACCAATTTCAAATCTTGCTTTAGGACCTTGAGAATCTTCAAGAATGAATGATTCATCAGTAATTGTAAATTGTCCTGTAACTTTAACAGTACCTGCACCTTTTGGTGCTAATACGATATCAACGTTACTAGCAGTGTCATCAACAGCAGTCATATACAGACCAGCACTACCAGCTGCACCTGCAATTCTTGAATAATAAAATCCACCCGAACCAAACGCTAGACCAATTTGATCGTAGGCATTCTGATACAAACCAGTATTTCTGTCCAAGTCAAAAGCTAGACCAGGATCTGTTTTAGATCCCTGTGTAAGACCTTTAAACAACTGATTTACTTTTGCTTTTCTGTTAGGGATCAATGGATCCGAAACTACAATAGGAAGAATTGCTTCTCCCGATAAGTTTGAATCGGATATTGTATCTAACTGCGAAATTTTACGAGTTCCCACGAATAATCACACTTATTGCTACAGGTCTATTTATAAAGAAAGTTAACCGCCTGTAAGATCGATTTGTTCTTCTTCTTGTTCCTCCTCTCCTGTTTTATATGCCCATTCGTCTGTATGTCCTACAGACCACCATTTAGGTAGAGTCTCTACCGCATAGTTTTGTGTGCATACTTTAAAGTCAGGTCTCTTGAGGTTATCATTATCTACCAAACTGTTGTCAAAGAATTGACATCTATTGTTTGGTTGTGCTGCAAACTGTCCGTTGTCCAATGCAATAACATTAAATGTCTTATGCTCTGGATCATGCTCTGAGAAGTTTACATCCAATACAGAGAAATCAGGGTGTGCAGTGTCAATAGTAAATTCATATTCACCAGGATGCATCTTCTTGTCCTTACCAAAGAAAGAACATCTACCCAAGATTGGTTTTTCTACAACTGTAATGTTATAGTCAAAACAATCCCAGAGTTCTAATACATCTAATGGCAACTGATTATCCCAATCAATATCAGGTTTCCATACAAATGCACTGAGTGGTAACTTGTCAAACAATGCACCATAGTCAGTTAATAATGTCTCAAAGTATAATGCTTTTGCTTGAATACTCCTTACAGAAATCCAAATACCAGGCGTAAGTTCTCCATGACCTTTTTCTAGATCATAAAGATATTCCTTTTTAACCCATACTTTTCTTGGGGGTAAAGGGTGTACTAAGTATGCCATTTATCATCCCAACTAAAGTTGACGTTAAGTAAAATTCTATTGCTTGTTTTTGTTGGTGAATGTCCTGTATGATAGTGCAATCCATCAAAAAATACAATTTTATTTTTCTTAGGGGTAATTCTTACCAATTCAGTTAATCCTGCATCACTTTCTAAATTAGGTTGATGCCATTTAACTCCATCTCTCCTTTCATTATATATGACAGTATCCCCATCTGTATCAGAAAAATATAGAATAGCAGTCCAATGAGGAATTGGATGATCTGTATGAGGATTATGCATTATGCCAGGATTCTTAAATGTCATATCCAATCTTGCTCTAATGCAACTTCTAGGTCTTTTTACAAAAGTCTCTTCCATTTTAAGAATTGCAGGAATGGCATGTTCAGATCCACTACCATCAAATCCTAAATTTTTGTCTGGTGCATACAAACCTTTTGCACAACCAATTTTCCATAAATCATTTTCTTTTTGCTCATGAGTTTTTTCTAAATGATTTCCAGTAACGTTTCTATTGAATTTCCATTCAACAGCAAAACTATGAATCCAGTCATCTAGGTATTGAAAATAATAACTATCAAGAAAATCTTCTTGAATAATAGGTTGAAACATAATTAAAATAATAATAGTTGGAGGGCACTCTTTCTAAGTAGAGATCTTTTGTACTCCCTCATTTTATGTAGGTTAGTAGTAGGTATCGAAATCCTGATCAAAGTTATAATAGTTTGACCAAGTAAACCAATTAAAATTTATTACACATCTATATCTACTATCAGTTGATGAGACTCCTCTATGTGAAAGTTCAGCATCAAAAAATACCATTCTATTTGCAACTGATTCAACTTTTCTTACTTCTTCTCCATCCTTGAAGTCTGTATAACCATTATTAGTGTTGACGTAGTATATCGCTGCTTGCATATGGGATTTTATATTCTCATCATTTGTCCAATCAATATGATATTCACTTTCGTATGGTTCGCTACCACCATGTAATTCAAGATTTGCTTTAATCCTATGAATAGCAAGGACTCTACAACGAGCAATAATAGGTAATATAAGACCCATATATTGACTTGCTGTAGGTTCTTTTGGAAACCTATTCAAGTGATAAAAAGCATGACACATATGAGCATCTTGCAAATTTTTATTTGCATCTTTCCCATATACTTTTCCTTCATAAAAATTAAAAGGAATGTCTGGTTTGTCTACTAAATGTTCTTTTATTTGAAACCACTCCCCTCTAGGAAGAAAATCATCTACTACTCTAATTTTCATGGTAGATACTCACCTTCTACTTTGAGATCAAAGTTTGCAGACATTGTAATTCTAACTTCATCACTCTCATGTGGACTAACTCCATGAAGCATATGACCAGGAAAAAATATAATATCACCTGATTCAATCTTAGGAAAGAATGCACTACCTAAACCTAACATATATCTCCAAGGTGCTGAGATCATAGGAAAGGTTCTGTCTTCAAAATAGAATTTAGAAGCACCTTCATCTTGAGGTATTTCAGCAAAGAATACACCAACTAAATCATGTTCATTATGGTCATGCATTTCTTGAAAGTTATCACGACTATACCAATTAATCCAAGGTTGATATGGTCTGTACTGAAATGCACATTTCAAACTACCCTCTTTACTCAATCCTTCTGTCATAAATTTTAAATTATCTCTCCAAAAAGGAATCCACTCTTCTATATCTTCACACAAATATTTGTCACACTTACTTCTAGTTCCCCACAGAAATTTTTCATTCTGAGGTTCTCTTGGAATAGATTTAATTTTTTCAATAAATTCTTCTGCGTTAGGTGCACGAAAATGAAAGAAAGGATTTATTGGAAATAATGCTTTCTTAAATGGTTCTGTTGGTGCATCTAAGGTTGTTATTTTAATTGGTTTTACCATAATAAAATTAATGATATAGGAGTGGAGGGACTTGAACCCTCACGACTTATATAGTCAGCGGATTTTAAGTCCGATACGTCTACCAATTCCGTCACACTCCCAGTTTACGTTTTAATGCTTGTAACCTTCTTTTAGCACGACGCAATGCCTGAGGTTTAAGTTTTCTCTTGAGTTCCTTCTTGGAATGGTGCTGCCAGTTTGGGATCTTCATTGCTCTCTAAGAATTGTTTTCTAAATTCTTCAACTTGNGTTATNACTTCNTCGTTGATAGGAGGTGCNGATTGAATGATAGGAGATAGTAATACAGCAGAACCATCTTCTCTTTCAATCCTCCAAACACAACGATTACGATAGCACATGTCTATCATAAATTCAATATTTTCTGCTGCCTCTTTTAGTGAGACNCTAATAGGTTCGTGATTCATTGTTCAGAAAAACAGTATGTAACTTGGTCATGAGGAACCTGATTCTGGATCATTGAAATGGTTTCAGAGAAACCTTCAGATCCTTCTTCATCAAATTTGTAGTTGATTTCTGATTCATAACCTTCCTCATCAAGAAGAATAACATTCCTCCTAGAGAAATTTATGAATACATGTTCTAATACGATTTCGTCCTCTGTCATCGGACTCCTTATTTACCCAATCATTATAGGGCAAACAAAGATGGTTGTCAAGGTTGATGCTGAAGTTTCTGTACTACAGTTTCTTTTTGCATCGGTGCTACATCATTAAGACCAGTAGCATCAAACCAAGGTGCTTCTTCCCAATCAAAACCCTCACCGAAGGTATTGTCTGGAGCCATGACATACCAATGACACTTAGCATCAGGTATATCTACAGCACACACTGCCCAGTCATCTGCCCACTGAGGCACTTGAACATACATCACAGGAAGGTGATTAGCAAAGAATGAAAGTATTAACGAAAAGAAAATCATAAGTCTGTAATGTTAGTTGTTTTAATTAGACGATACTTACCATTTCTTATTGTAGCATCTAATTCATTTCCTGTAATTAATTTGTAGATTTCAGTATCAGGAGGATTGATAATTGTTTCAATACCACCCGTAACAACAGTCCTTATACCCGTTACTTTTTTAGCTGTTGATGTTGATTCTGTATTGATTAACTGTAGTAAATGTGGAGTCACTTGTTCTATAGAACTATCAGCAGACATTAACAATTCCAATCCACTCATAGTTTGTTGGTGACAATTATTTTCAAATATATTACCTGTAATCTTTGTAGATATAGCAGCAAGATTTGTTTCTGTGCTTTGTAATTCAAACTTAGCACCTACAACTGTCATATCTACGTCAGATCCAAACTTAAGAGCATGTTTCTGAATTTTATCTGAGACTGCTTTACCATTTTTATCGACTGTCTTAGGTGCACCTTCAGCAGTAAAGAAGAATCCACCACCAACTTCAATATGACAATTTCCAGTCACCTTCAAATAATAATCACCATCAACACTAACAGCATTATCTCCGTTAACTAATTTACAGTCATCACCATGAACCTCTTGTGTAAGAGTACCTGCATATGTTATATGATCTGCAACTAATGCACCACTATCAGAGACTGCTTGTTTCTTTCTAAAATCTTCGACTGCTGCTGCCACTTCATCTTCAGTTGCATTTGGATGATTTTTTCTGTATACATCTCTAGCAACTTTTTCTGCAAAGTGTGAGTTATTGAATTTGATTGATGTATGTGTAGTTCCATTTGATTTTTTATGAACTTCACCTTGACGACCTGGCGTTCCTAACCATAGATCATAAGAACCATTTGGATAGTTCTTAGCGGATGTTAGATATGGATCAGCATCTTCATATAGTGCAGAGAATAATCCTTTACCCGTATTACCTTTCCCGTCTCCTCGATTCGACCCTCTAATTTTATTAATTTTTTCAAGATCTTCAAATTTACAACTCGTAACACCAAACAAAGGATACCAACCAGCAATGTCTTTAGCACTATCATATCCTCTCATACAGTTGCTAGTATTGAAACTAACTAATGTCTGCATTAGATTTGATAAGTTTTTACCAAAAAGATCTACACCAAAGATAGTTTGTGCTGCTTCCCATTGACTAACAATACCTGATGCTTCATCAAGTCCTTGAAGAATAGTTTTTACATTTTTAACGATATCACCGATTGCTTTTATAATTTTATCTGCTTCCTTTAAAACAGTTGCTACAACATCATTTACAGTTTTTGTGATCCAATCTGCTTTTGTAGAAGCACCTAATAGGTGAGCGTCTAAAGCATCTGTCACCACTTTCAAAGGTATTGCAGTGTATTCAGTAATCTTACTATCTAATGAGCAGAGTGAAGATAGAATCGTACTAACTGATGTTTGAACTTTCTGATGAATTGAAAAAGGAACACCAGTAGCACTAACAATAATTTTTGACATTTGTAAATCTTCTGCCAAGTGTGTCAATCCTTGACGCATAGCAGATATGATCTGTGCAAATATAGATCCTAGAAAATTATGAATACGAGCAGTCAATTCTTGTTTAGTTACAAACTTACCAATAACTATATCAACATAACCATCTGCTTCTGCTTGAATTAGATTAGCAGCAGTGTCCGCAAGATCCTCAACTAGATACGATAACTTATATTCTAAACTTTTCCAAGGACCTCCAACACCATTTGCAACAGGAATTGGTTTTGCAGGATCTATAGGTTTGATTGGATTTATACTACTACCTGGTATGCCTGGTTCTGATCCTAAATTTTTCGGTGATCCATCACCACCAAGTTCACTTTTGTTTAAACCTGCAAAAGCAACAACGTTTGACTTTCCTTGTCTTTGAGGTTTATCTGGATCAGCAGTATTATTATCTGCAGGATGAATAGCAGATGGGTTAGGAGCAGTACCAGGATACATTTTAGATCCTGTGAATGAAAACTCTCTTACATTCTTTGTTTGATTTGCCTTTTGAACTCTCATAACACCAATAATTATTGGCATCTGTCCAACTTCACCATCCATAAAGAAACCCATAACAACAGCACCAGGTTGTAATTGACCTGTTGATTCACCTTGTCCGTCATTACCTGCTTGACAAGTATGCTGTAATACAGTTGCCCATGGCAAATATTCAGAAGGGAGATCTGCTGTAGTTCCTCCTCTGAAATTTGTATAGTATCCTAGAACACGACATTTAACTCTGCCAAGTTCCATAGGATCTTCATTGTCTTCTACCTCTCCGACCCACCAGAAAAATCCGTCTTTACCAACGAAATTTACTGAAGGTTCATTAAAGATACCTTCGACAGAATTCATGGACTTATATCTTTTTTATTATTTAGCCAGTCTTGTAAACTTGTAATAGTAGTCACTACCCCAAATTAAATTACCATGCTCATCTTTNCCTTGATCTGCTTGATGTATTTTGTTTCCAAACAATATCATATGTGAACTAACGTTTGCACCATTCATAATACATGCTCCTTTAGTGAATAGTGTCCCTTCCCACTGATCGTTATTAAATTCAAATAACATATCACAACCTATTCTCCGAGTCAGTTTATCGTCGTAGTTCTCCATTAAAAAAGAGNCCCCCCGAATAGTGACTAACTTGTGCCTGCCACTACGATAAGGACGACTCTCGCCTTCCGATCTATAAAAATTTTTTGATTTATACCAAAACGGATCTACATCCTTTTCCCAGATTAGTTCTACAGAGGCAAATGCCAGAGGATTAGATTGTGCTTGGTATCTGTTTGTCCAATGACCTAACAAATAGTCATCAATCGTCATACACTAAACATT
>FUFK010729849.1_pt1 | contig 10765 bp, 7 predicted proteins | sample 1021851 | NCBI WGS metagenome assembly FUFK01 (sample SAMEA51879418, study PRJEB19060) | metagenome
CTGTACGTAGTTATAGAACGCGGTATATAAATATGGCAATAGCTGATAACGTAATTCTACGAACTTCCTGCTAATATCAAATACGTCCTCACCAAAGAACCATGGTTCCTGTTCGCCATGATCTCCCGAGGAATGAACCCGGCAGAAAGGATGAAAAATTCCAAGTTGTATCCATCTGGTATAAAGTTCTCCGGAAGGCTGCTCGGCAAAACCGCCAATATCAGATCCGGCAAAGCTCATTCCGCTCATACAAAGTCTTTGTATCTGGACATTTGCAAGCCATAAATGTTCCCAGGTAGCTACGTTGTCACCTGTCCAGGTTGAAGTATAGCGTTGTCCTCCAGAATAATTTGCTCTGGTGATAATAAACGGACGCTTCGGAAAATTGAACTTTTTAACTCCTTCATAGGTAGCTCTCGCCATCTGCATTCCGTAGATATTATGAGCTTTTCTATGGCTACATGCATGACCATCATAATCATGTCTAACATCCAGCGGAAAAGTTTTTCCTGGAACCTCCATCACTGCAGGTTCGTTCATATCGTTCCAGACTCCTTTTACTCCAATTTCACCAATAAGTTCTCTGTACAAACCGCTCCACCACTCTCGTACATCGGGATTAGTGAAATCTGGAAAGTAACATTCTCCCGGCCAAACCTTACCTCGCATGTATGGTCCATCTGCCCGGCGGCAGAAATAGTCTTTGTCNAANGCTTCTTTAAAAACATNATAGCTCAGGTCTATTTTAATCCCTGGATCAATGATGGCAACGGTTTTAAAACCGTCTTCTTCCAGTTCACGAACCATTCGTTTAGGATCTGNAAAAAATTCTTTGTTCCAGGTGAANCAACGGAAACCTTCCATGTAGTCAATATCCAGGTAGATCGCATCACATGGAAAATTCAATTCCCTGAATTTTGAGGTGATCTCCTTGACCTTGCTTTCTGGATAATAACTCCATTTACACTGGTGGAATCCCAATNCCCACATTGGTGGTAATTCTGGTTTACCGGTAAGATCTGTATACGTTGTGAGGACATCGGTCATTTGCGGACCGTAAATGAAATAATAATTCATCTCCCCGCCATCTGCCCAGAAGCTGGTTACGTTTCGTCGTTCACTACAAAAATCAAAATGTGTTTTAAATGTATTGTCGAAAAAGATTCCGTAGGAAATATTCTGTTGAAGCCCCATNTAGAAAGGAACTGCTTTATAAAGTTCGTTTGTATCCTTTCCGTAAGCATATTGATCTGTATTCCAGAGGCTCAGTCTTTTACCCTTCAAATTAAAGTTGGTGGGCTTGTCTCCAAGTCCGAAAAAGCTTTCCTGGTCTTTCGAAGATTTGCTCATTTTCACAAAGTTCCCCCCAAACTCAAAACTTTCTTCCCAGTGAAACCCTAGTTCGTCTTCCAGAATGATCTTGCCACTATGTTCATACATACCCACACGCAGATCGTCCTTGGCCACTTTACAAATGAACTTTTCAGTCTTTACAACAACGTGTGTGTCGTCTTCTGAAATTTCCAGGTGGTTAAAACCATGAGGATGGTTTTGATCTACTGCATATGAAAAGTCATTCTCAAAAATACCATTCGTGGTATATCGAAAACGCATCATGTTATCCCGAAGTATCGTNAGNTGCAGCCTTACACCATTTTTAGTGATAAAATTGACGGTATCCTGATCGTGTTCGTGAGATATCAGGCCCGAAGGGTATAAATTCCCCTTATGTTCAAGTTCTGTATTCGTAATCATTTTTCTTAGCTTCTAATTATTCCGGCGATCAAAATTTGAGGCCAGAGGATGTTTTTTTTTTGATATTATGCTAGTTTGAAGACCACTGTTGCGAGTGGAGGAATAGTAATTTTTGCTGAATATTCTTTCCCGTGGAAAGCTTCTTTATCGATCTTAATAGCATTATTCGTCACTCCAGATCCTCCGTATTTCGCAGCATCTGAATTGAATATTTCTTTTAGCNTTCCATTCTTCGGAAGACCAATAGTATATTCTTTCANNACAGTGGGAGTAAAATTACAGACAACGGCCAGTATTTCTTTTTCTGAAGTTCCCTTTCTCAGATAACTGATTACCGAATTCTGATTGTCATCAAATGAGATCCATTCAAATCCTTCTTCACTGAACTGATTATCATATAATGCAGGTTGTTTTTTATAAAGTATGTTGAGGTCGGTAAGTGCTTTCTTGATACCATGATGAGAATCCTGCTCCAGCAAGTGCCAGTCCAGGCTGGTATTGTAGTTCCATTCTGCATACTGTCCCAGCTCAGCTCCCATGAATAAAAGTTTCGCTCCGGGATGGGTATACATATAACTATACATCAATCTCAAATTTGCAAAACGCTGCCAGTCGTCACCCGGCATTCTGCCAAGCAATGATTTTTTCCCGTAGACAACTTCATCGTGACTTAAAGGCAATACAAAGTTCTCAGTAAATGTATAGGTCATACTAAAGGTGATATCATTTTGATGATACCTGCGATGAATAGGATCCTTTTTAAAATATTCCAGGGTATCGTGCATCCAGCCCATCATCCATTTCATTCCAAAACCTAAACCTCCATGACTTACCGGTCTGGAAACTTTCGGAAATGAGGTGGATTCTTCAGCAATTGTTTGTACTCCCTGGAAGCTGCTATATACTTCAGTATTAAGATCTTTAATAAAGCTAATGGCATCAAGGTTTTCTCTTCCTCCTTCAGCATTAGGTTCCCACTCACCATCTTCTCTTGAGTAATCGAGGTATAACATACTAGCTACGGCGTCTACGCGAAGCCCGTCAATATGATATTTATCCAGCCAGAAAACTGCGTTGCTTATCAAAAAGGACCGAACTTCATTTCTGCCATAATTAAAAATTAGACTTTTCCAGTCCTGGTGATAACCTTTGCGGGGATCTGGNTGTTCGTATAGATGTGAACCATCAAATCTTCCTAGACCATGTTTGTCTTCAGGGAAATGGGATGGTACCCAATCCAGAATGACTCCAATTCCAGCTTTGTGAAAGGCATCCAGCAGTTGCATGAATTCCTGGGGATCGCCAAACCTGGAGGTAGGAGCAAAGTATCCGGTTAATTGATAACCCCAGCTCGGGTCATAAGGGAATTCCATTATTGGCATGAATTCTACATGCGTGAACTCCATTTCCTTTACATAACTTACCAATTCATCTGCCATTTCAAGGTAAGTAAGAGAACGGTTTTCAAGGGTGTTCTTTCTCCAGGAGCCAAGATGAACTTCATAAACAGAATAAGGCTTATCCAGTGCATTTACCTCTTCACGACGNGACATGAACTTCTTGTCATTCCATTTGTAATCCAGATCCCAGACAATAGAAGCCGTATTTGGTGGATGTTCACATCTTAAAGCGTAAGGATCAGCCTTTTCAAGAATTTCTCCGTTGTTATTAGATANNATTCTGAATTTATANTTATCNCCTTTNTTNNCACCCGGAATAAAACCTTCCCAGATNCCACTTTCATCCCAGCGTACATTTAAAGGATGGTCATCAATATTCCAGTANTTAAAATCTCCAATTACNGAAACCGACTTTGCTGAGGGAGCCCAGACAGAAAAGTAAACTCCTTCCTGTCCTTCATGTGTTATTAAATGAGCGCCGAACTTTTCGTACAGTCTGTANTGTTTACCCGATCTAAAAAGTGAAATGTCAAATTCTGTAAATAATGAGTAAACCTGTACTTCCTGTTTCATACGTCGTTTTTAATTGTATTTACGGTTAAATTTAATTTCTGAAAATTCTCTGTTGAATTAAACCCAGATTTGATTCCTGAAATTACCGATCAGGAAATAAAAATAACAAACTGATATTTAAAAATACCGGCAATCTCAAAGTTGTTTCAGTTTTAGGGCTTTAATTGAGGAGTTTATAGTGAAATCCTGTATTCGTTTATAATTTGCTGAGGATTAAGTTTTAAACGGTTAATTTATTACAGATTCCCGAATAATATAGAGACATAAAATCAGGCATTCTGGAGGCTATCGAGTTTATTAGGCGCCACCGGAGCGGGTACGGCATTTTCAACNGGCTTNGTNGACTTNAAATAANGAAAAATNGACTCNAGATCTTTATCNGTNAGCTCNCNATAATTNTGCCANGGCATTGGAGGTAAGATCATCCTGCCACCGGAATCTCCTTTGAGTTTCCCTTCTCTTATGGCAGTTTTGAACCTTTTCATGCTCCAGTTACCCAGTCCCGTGTCACTCGAGGTAAGATTTGAAGCATAACTAATTCCCCATGGACCTATGGCAACGGTAAGATCGCCGCTCATTTGTATCCATCCATTTTTTATCGCTTCTGAAGAAAATGGAGGAAGACTATCTCCTGACTGGTAACCTGAGAGTGCCAGCTCTGGTATAATCTCTGGACCTCTTTCTGTCATTCGTTTTGGAGAATGGCAATCATGGCAACCTATGGTGTTTACGAGGTATTCCCCGTGCGAAATACTGTCCTGAAGTCTAAGTTCTTCAACTGGAACTTCAGCGTATTCCTTACTATCCTGGCAGGATATAAGTACGATATTTAAAGCTAAGAAGCCAGTAATTATAAACTTGAATAAGGTCGGTGAGATTTTTTTAGAAATTTCCATAAGATTACAATTAATTGATTGTCAGTACTTAAAAATAATAAATTTCTCATTACTCTCTGATTTTCTGATGATTGCACTACTGAATTTATACTTCTATTCTGAAATATGGAGCGCTAATATTATCTTTGCAAAATGACAACAAATAACCTCGAACAGGGATTTTTTGGAATTGGAATTCAAAATGGTAAAACGCCTGAAAATCTTGGAGTTTTATGGCGTTCAGCTCAAAATATGGGAGCGAGTTTTATTTTCACCATAGGAAACAGGTATGCGAAACAGGCTTGTGATACTCATAAAGCGGTAGGTGCAATGCCTTATTTTCATTATGAAACTTTCGAGGAATTCTATAAGCATTTACCAAAGGGTGCAATGCTCGTAGGCGTGGAACTTGCTGAAAGCGCAGTTCATCTGGAAACTTTCAAACATCCAAGACGCTGCGTCTATCTGCTTGGGGCTGAGGATCATGGTCTCTCCAATGAAGCGATCATAAAATCACATCATCTGGTAAAGTTTAGTTCTACTTTAAGTTTGAATGTTTCGGTAGCCGGAAGTATTGTAATGTATGACCGCGGAATGAAATCTGAATTTTCTACCTAAGATTCATTTTCTGATGCTCGTTCTTTACTGAATAAATTCTTCTCCTTGATCATTTTAGCGGTAAGGCCTGGAACCATTTCTTCCCATTGCGGATTACCTTCCCGTATCATTTCATAGACTTTTCTAGGATGAATTTCTAGAGAATCTCTATCATACTCGGTAATATCGATCACCTTATTATTGTCTATAAAGAAATTATAGAGCTCTCGCATTCTTGGATGCACTTTTAAATTCGAGCTATCGATGATTTCCCCAGTTTTTTCATCAAGCATCGGGTAGAGGTATACCTTCAGACTTTTAAAGAAAAGTTTACCAAAGGCTTCCAGGATTCCACCGCTTAGGTGTCGGTAATATTTTTCATTGAAAATGTCCACGAGATTATCTGCGCCCATGGCCAGACCCAGTTCTTTCTTGGTATGCTGCGCAAAATATTCCACTACCTTATAATATTCCTGAAAATTGGANATCATTACTGTCTGTCCCGAAGCACAAAGAAGATCTGCACGATCCAGAAAATCCTTTTCGTTTATTTCACCTTCAGCTTTGAGATTGTTTAGCGTCATTTCAAAAATAGTGACCGTATTTTCAGGATCGACCTCTTCCTGTTCGAGAAACAGTTTTCTTGAGGTCATGTACATATTTAGATTGAGGTTGGTTACTGGACGAAAACTACCTCTAAGGGTAAGAATGTTCTTTTTGTAAAGTGCGTTTGCCGGCAGGATATTGTTTCCATCTTTGGAAAACATTACTGCATCTGTAATACCGTCNTTGACCAGCTCGAGGCTCATGAGTCGGTTATCAACATCTTTAAAAACAGGACCTCGAAAGTTGATNGAATCGATTTCGATCTTATCTGTGCTTAAGTGATCGTATAGTTTTTTGATAAGAACCTTAGGGTCATTACTTTGATAGAACGCAGCGTAGATAAGGTTTACACCCATGATTCCCAAACTAATTTGTTGCTGGGAAGCATTGTTTTCATGAAACTGAACATGAAGTATGATCTCACTATATTCCTGCTTTGGTTCTCGCTGGAATTTTATTCCCAGCCACCCATGACCTTTGTATTTTTTTGCCCAGTCTATTGTAGCTACCGTATTAGCGTAGCTGAAAAATAATTTATCTGGATATTTCTTTCTGGAAAGCCGCTTTTCGATCAAAGTTGCTTCATAATCGATCATTCCTTTTAATCGTGACTCGGTTACATACCGGTTCTGAGGATCGAGTCCGTAGATCGCATCACTAAAATCCTTGTCATACGCACTAAGCGTTTTCGCGATCGTCCCTTTTGGATTTCTTGCTCTAAAAAAATGACGAACAGTTTCCTGTCCCGCTCCAATTTCAGCGAAAGTTCCATAGATGTTTTCGTTGAGGTTCAGGCGTGTGCACTTATTCTCTACGGAAAGTATGTTTTGGAATTCATCCTCGCTTAATTCGGCCATTTGCAGATTGTTTTGGTTGGTAGCTGAAAGTTAGGAATATTAAAACAACCGATTGCCCGTTTTAAGTAATGTTTAAAAGAATTTAACTCGCTAAGGCTTCAGCAGAACGCCTAATAATACCCGGTAAATTTTACTTTGAATTTTAAGTATCTTGAACTTCAAATAAATTTATCATGAAGAAGCTACTTACCATTCTAATTGCATTTTTGGGTTATAACAGCAGTGCTCAGACTAATACCTTCAGTTTTAGTAAGGATCATGACGCTTTACTCGTAGAAGATGTCTCCCGCTCAGCAAAGTTCTATTCCGAAGTTTTAGGATTGGAAGAAATTGATAATGGTGGATTGGCTGCCAGCATCAGGTGGTTTCAGCTTAAGGATTCAGTACAGATCCATTTGATCGAGAGCGAAGAAATTCCTGATACTCACAAAGGTGTGCATATGAGCCTCAATACTTCGGAATTGGATAAATTCATGAAGTTTCTGAAAGACCAGAATATAGACTTTGAAAACTGGCCGGGCGAAAGTACTAACACGAATACCCGCCCAGACGGCGTTAAACAGATCTATCTACAGGATCCAGATGGTTACTGGATCGAGATCAACGACAATCAGTTTTAAGATTCGTCTGCTGCCACTTTGTAGTCTGGATCTTCCAGGATGTTAACTTCTATGATAGCATCTGCATTTTTAAGCAACCTAATACAGTCATCGCTTAAATGTCTAAGATGAACTTTTTTGCCCACTTTACTATATTTCTGAGTCACGGCATTCAAGGCTTCGATAGCCGACATGTCTGAAACACGACTATCTTTAAAGTCNATAATGATCTCTTCTGGATCGTTTACTGCGTCAAATTTTTCAGCAAAATTAGTGGTAGAAGCAAAGAATAAAGGCCCATATATTTCATAGTGCTTTACTCCATTCTCATCGATAAATTTTCGGGCTCTAATTCTTTTAGCACTTTCCCAGGCGAAGAACAGTGCAGAAAGGATCACACCAACCAGAACTGCCAGGGCAAGGTTGTGCAGGAATACGGTAATTAACGCCACGATAACTACCAGGAAAATATCCTTTTTAGGTACTTTATTGAAGATCTTTAAACTAACCCATTCAAATGTTCCTATAGCCACCATAATCATTACACCTACCAGTGCTGCCATTGGTAATTTTTCGATAATAGGAGCACCAAATAAAATGATGGCAAGAATGGTAAATGCTGCAATGATTCCAGATAACCGGGCTCTCGATCCGGCAGAAAGGTTTACAAGGGTTTGAGCGATCATTGGGCAACCGCCCATTCCGAAGAAAAAGCCGTTTAGAATATTGGAACCACCCTGCGCGATACATTCCCTGTTACCATTTCCTTTAGTTTCAGTGATCTCATCTACCAGGTTCAGCGTTAATAAACCTTCAGTTAAACCAACTGCTGCCATGATCATGGAATAAGGAGCGATCAATTCTATGGTTTCCCAGGTTAGTGGAATTTGAGGAATATGGAATGGAGGAAAACCACCACTTACAGAGGCAATATCTTTTACTGTTTTGGTGTCTATTCCGAAGAAATATACCAGTAGAAAGACTACAATAATTGCGACTAAAGAAGAAGGAACAGCTTTAGTGACTTTAGGTAAAAGCACAACGATGGCGATCGTTAACGCAACAAGACCACCCATGATATACAATGCAGTTCCAGAAAGCCATTCGATATCACCGTTCACCACGGTTTTAAACTGATCCAACTGAGACATGAAGATCACAATAGCCAAACCATTTACGAACCCGAACATTACGGGGTGAGGTACCAGTCTTATAAATTTACCTAGCTTAAATACACCAATAATGATCTGGAAAACTCCTGCCAATGCTACTGCTGCAAGAACATATTCAAGTCCATCTGACTTCATTAACGCGATTAGCACAATAACTGTTGCACCGGCACCTCCAGAGATCATTCCCGGTCTGCCACCAAATATTGCGGTAACTAAGCCAGCAATGAAAGAAGCGTAGAGACCCATTAGCGGAGGAAAACCAGCTAGAATAGCGAAAGAAAGTGACTCAGGAATCATGGTCATGGCAACCGTTAATCCTGCAAGCACTTCAGTTTTATAATTAACCTGTTGTTTGAAGTCGAATAAGTTCAGCACTTTTTTCATAATGAGGCTTTTTCAGCTTGATTTTAAGAAGCGGCAAAAATAGTCATTAAAAACAGAAGAGCAACCCAATCATATTTTTGATTGAAATTTTTACTAAATTTTGATTATCAAATGATTATATTCATAATAACATACTAGAAAGGTGAGCTAAATAGCAAATTCCAGTGGGCTGAACGCCGAATGTTAGAAATTGAACAAACATTAGGTAACAGTTTACAAATGAAATACCTTTGCAAAAATTTTCATTATGGCACATAAGGCCGGTTTCGTAAATATCATAGGTAACCCAAATGTTGGGAAATCCACTTTAATGAATGCTTTCGTAGGTGAAAGGCTTTCAATAATTACTTCAAAAGCACAAACAACCCGTCATAGGATTCTGGGTATTGTGAATGGAGAAGATTTCCAGATGATCTTGAGTGATACACCCGGGATCATTAAACCAGCTTACGAGCTACAGGCTTCCATGATGGATTTTGTGAAATCTGCTTTTGAAGATGCTGATGTCCTGATCTATATTGTTGAAATTGGAGAAGAAGGATTAAAGGATGAAGCATTCTTTAAAAAGATCGAAAACTCTGAAGTACCGGTTTTATTATTACTGAATAAGATCGATAAATCAAACCAGGATCAACTTGAAGAGCAGGTGAAATACTGGAGTGAAAAAGTTCCAACGGCCGAAATTCACCCGATTTCAGCATTGGAAGGTTTTAATGTTGCAGAGGTATTTAACAGGATCATCGAGTTATTGCCAGAATCTCCGGCTTTCTACCCTAAAGATACGCTTACCGATAAGCCTGAGCGATTTTTCGTGAACGAGATCATACGTGAAAAGATCCTTATGCATTACAAAAAGGAAATTCCTTATAGTGTAGAGATCGAAACCGGTGAATTCTTTGAAGAGGAGAAGATTATCAGGATGCGTAGTGTGATCATGGTAGAACGAGATACCCAGAAGGGAATCATCATTGGTCATAAAGGTGCCGCATTAAAAAGAGTAGGAGTAGAGGCTAGAAAGGACCTGGAGAAATTCTTCGGGAAACAGGTTCATTTAGAACTTTATGTAAAAGTGAATAAGAACTGGAGAAGTGATGCCAGGCAGCTGAAGAGATTTGGCTATACAGATAAGAAGTAACTACATTTCAAGAATACGGGAAGTTGAGCTAATTAGCTTAAAATCATTAATTTTGCTTCCTGAAATCAATATCATATTATGGGCAATATTGTCGCCATTGTAGGGAGACCAAACGTTGGTAAATCTACTTTTTTTAACAGGCTTATACAGCGTAGAGAAGCCATCATCGATTCTGTTAGTGGTGTAACCAGAGACAGGCATTATGGAAAATCTGACTGGAACGGTCATAAATTCTCCCTTATCGATACCGGTGGGTATGTGAAAGGTAGCGACGATGTTTTTGAAGCTGAAATCGATAAGCAGGTAGAGCTTGCGATCGAAGAGGCAGATGCGATCATTTTTATCGTAGATGTGGAAACAGGAGTGACATCTATGGATGAAGAAGTAGCCAACCTACTTCGTAGAGTGGACAAGCCCGTTTTACTTGCAGTGAATAAAGTGGATAATAACAAACGTCTTGCAAACGCGGTAGAATTTTACTCGCTTGGTCTGGGTGATTATTTTCCAATTGCCAGTACAAATGGTAGTGGAACCGGAGATCTTCTGGATGCACTTGTAGAAGCCTTACCAGAAATTGAAGAAGAGGAAGATACAGAATTGCCAAGATTTGCGGTCGTTGGTCGTCCAAATGCAGGAAAATCATCGTTTATTAATTCCCTTATTGGGGAAGATCGATATATCGTAACCGATATTGCCGGGACTACCCGTGACTCTATCGATACCAGGTATAACAGGTTTGGTTTCGAATTCAATCTTGTAGATACTGCAGGAATTCGTAGAAAATCAAAGGTTAAGGAAAATCTGGAATTTTA
>FUFK010040982.1_pt1 | contig 10764 bp, 11 predicted proteins | sample 1021851 | NCBI WGS metagenome assembly FUFK01 (sample SAMEA51879418, study PRJEB19060) | metagenome
CCATACCGTAGGATATACCTGCGGACACGAGAATTATACCGAACCAAACGGCGTTTTTAAGATTTACTTCTATCATACGTCAAAGTCACTTGCTTTCATAAGCATGTTATATTGTGGATTATTTATGCTTGCAAGTCCTCCTTCTTGAAATTGACTAGGAAAACCAAATGCTAAACCACTTGGCCCTTGTGGCTCCCTTGGTCCATACATTTGCATCATTTTATCTTGTTGATCTTTTGCAGCTTGTAATGGGTCAACAGACTCTTGATTAAATACATCTGGTGCTGGATTATAAGGTTCTGTGCCAGCCATGTTTTGTCTAAAATCAGCTTGACTTGGATCAAACATTGACGGATCGTAAACAGTCATTGGCGTTTGTCTTTGTTGAGCCATTTTCATTATTGCATCTTGATAACCAGCTAAACCACTTGCATCATATGCTGGTGGTCCTTGTCTTACGCCAGCTGCTAATTGTACAGGATCGTTTTGTCCACCAAAAAAATCTCCTGCCCTTGATAAACCACCTTTTATTTTATTACCTATGTTTGCTAATAAAGATAAAGCTCCAGCACCAGGCATAAACTTGCTAGCTATGCTTGGCAAACCTTGTGTCATAAAATTTTGTATAGGAAATCTACTTGCGTACGCTTCTCTGTTTTGTGGGTTACGATTTATAAATTCATTCATCTTTACTTGGTAAAGATTTCTGTCATCACCCTGCCCACCTGGTTGTGTTTTTAATTCATCTTTTCTGTCAATTAAATTTTGTAGTCGTTGATCCGATCCGACCATACCTGCTGGACCGTAACTAGTGCCAGTTTGTTTTTTCTTTTTATTGCCACCACTAGATGCTTGTTTAGCAGCAAAACTTCTACCACCGATTTTAAAATTACCTTGTATTGCCATTATACCCTCTGTCCTAATGCTATTGCTTCATCAAGATCATCGCCAGCTAATGCTACACGTTGATCTGGAGATAAAGCTTTTTGTGGTTGTGTTTGTGCCATAATACTTTCAGTGCCCATGTTTGGCACATCAGGTATGTTAATTGGTTGTGCTTGTGTCTGCACAGGTGCATCCTTTACTTGTGTTGAAGACATGACTTTGCTCATATCCTTTTCTTCTATTCTTTTAGATTCTATTTCGCCAAGTGTTACACCGTCAGCTTCACCATATCTTTTATCGTTATAGCTCTGTGATGCACCTGCATTGCCTACACCAGACAACGAAGATTGATAACCAGTGCCAAGTAACCAATCCATAAAACCATCAGGATTATCCATGGCTCCTTTGTATGTTTTGAACTCATCAGGAAACTCCTCTAATCTATTACCCGTTCTAATTTCTTTGTAAAAATCACGTAGTATATTTGTATATGCTGCTCTTTTTACAGCCATTGATGTTTTATCATCAATAATTTGCGAATATCTTTTAAATACTTCAGGTGAAGATAAGAAGTCTGCAGTAAATCTAGCAAATAAACCTGCAATAACTGGAGCTGGACCAAAAGCTGCTGCTCCTCCAACACCTGCTGCTGCACCAAAAGAAAATGTTTTNAAACCAGATCTTACACCACCTAATGCAAAACGTCTTTTAATTAAGTTTACAGGATCACCCATGTCTACTTGCTCTATTTTTTTGATTAGCTCTGTTAAGTCTTCTATGTTTTTCTTTACAACTGCACCATTCTTACCAGCTGCATCCATCATTGCTTCAAAACCTGGTTCGCCGTAACCAATATTTTTTANGAAAGCATCTGGATCTACTGCNTANTCTGTTACTGTTTTGTCAATTAGTCTNCCTCTCTGATCTCTAACTTGTATTCTTATATCAATNGGTCTAGCTCTTAATGATTGTTTTAAACCTTGGTCAAGCCATGTTCTTACAACAGAATCAAATGCAGGTTGCCCAATTAATTCTTTTACATCTTTTACTGCCATAGGAGTTAGTTTATTTTTCATAACAATATTAAATAACTCATCTGAATAATTCCAGCCTGGTAACTCTGGTCCAGGTGAAAACATATTAGCGTCAATTAATTTAAATTTTTGCGCCGCAGGTGATTTATACAAAGGAGATAGTTTAGCAAAAACAGAGTTAGCTCTTAATAAAGCCTTCTTTGCAGACTCAGCCGCTGCTTTTTGTGCAGGATCTAGTCCTTCTTTCCAACCAGCAAAATTGTTTAAGTCTGTTGTTAATGCTTTTCTTGCTTGTGCTAATATATCAGATCCAGCAAAGTTTGCACCAAACTCACCTTTCATATTAGAATAAATTTGATTAATTTTTTTCTGCAATCCTCTAATTTGTAAAGGATCTAGATAATCTGGTAATTGTCCAAGGGTATTGACAATAAAATCCTCCATCTCATTCATTTGTGGATTGTAATTATCATAGTTCTGTAACTGTATTTTGTATTGATCCATTCTATCAGCTAACATCTTACCAACATTTTTTGTATTAGTTGTACCAATAAAAGGTGTTTTAATTTTACTAGCTGTTTTTTCAAAAGACTCGTATAGTAAATTGTTTACGTAAGCAAAACGTTCGTATCTTTGTTGTGCAGNTTTNTGCATGAACATACCTACNTCAGTCATATGTTGAATNGGTGCAAATGANTCTAATCTNATTTGNGCATCTATTGCTTCATCTAAACTGTTAAAACCTTTTTCTTTTAATTCTTNNTTAAAAATAACTTTTTCATTTTTAGGTAATAATTTGTATTGAGCTCTATAATAATCTTCAACATTACCNATNANACCAGGTTGTTGTNCTAANGCTTCCTTACTTNTTANAAGTGATGATAATCTTCTTTCTTTCATNAGAGTACCNATNATTGGGAATATACCNACNACTCTACCAAAACCTTTTGTNGCGCTACCTGCTAAACCTTGACCAGCTTCTGCTGCTATAGAAATACCAATAGGTATACCGTATTTATCTGCAAGCTGTTGCATTGCACCAGCATTGTCAGTTAAGCCTAATGCCTTACCTATGACGGGTCTTAAATAACTGGCCAGTGGGCCGAGACCCGCTGCCATAGAAGTAAATACAGCTGAGTTTCTCATCTCAACCAATGCTCTCATACCAGGGTCCTCTGTATCTTCTGGGCTTTCTATGCCTGCGGTTAATCTAATTAAATCATTTATAAAATCATATGTAGCTGTACCCATGCCACGACCTGTAGCTGCACCCGCTACAACGCCTGTGCCTGAAGACATTAATTTACTAAACAAAGTGCCAGGCACTTTTGCTATTCCAGGCAAAGATCTGCTGTTTTGTAACATCATTGCAGGTAATGAGCCAGCTAGCTCGCCACCTAAAGCAAAATCAGCTCTACCAGTTGGTAAATAGTCAGATATTATTTCACCTATATTTATTGCCTGTGCCATAGCATAATCTTTAGGTCTTCTAAATAAATCAAACCCTGTGTAATCTTCTAGCTTGTTGTTTTCTTTTGCAGTGTCCATGTAAGACTGTAATTTGTTTACAAAGAAAGCATAAGGATCAGCAGACTTCATTCCTTCTTGAGTTTCCTGATATTGACCTATCGCATATTTAACAAAATTATTTTGATTAGCATTATATGTATCGACAGATATTGGAGGTAATTCGTTTTGTGCTCTTGATTTGTTTATAAAGTTTACAACGTTTTGTGTTTCAATTTCGTTCCTAGGGACAAATAAACCGTATTTATTTACAGCAGCTTGATCACCAACTTTTTCTTCTACCTTCATGTATAAAGGATAGTCAAGACCTGTGCGGTTTGGCTCTATAAGAACTGTCTCATAACCTGGTGGTGTCATATCTTGATCTTGCAATGAAGTCATTATATCTCCTATAAATTTTCATCAAACATAGGTGCTCCACCATCTGTTTGATTTGTTTCTTTATCCAATCCAGCAGTTGAATCAGTAGGTACAAACTCATTTTGTACTTGTGTTGAACTTATAACTATATCTTGACCTGCAGTTTGACCAGCAAATGAAGAATAAGGTATGTCTTGTATTAAATTTTCATACCCTGCTGGCAATTGTAATAAATCAGATTTAAGTTTTTGTTCAATCTCTTCATAGATAATATTAAGAGATGCCTTGATTGCATCAGAACCCTCTAAACCAAAAATGTTTATTGATTCTTTTGCGTTCTCAATATCGTTTACGTTTAATCTTCCTGTATCTTTACGTGCTCTAGCTAACGTATAGTAGATAGAGTTCATTCTTATTTTGTTTTGTGGAATATCAGGATTAAAAAATGTTCTGTAAATTTCATATTCATTGGACCCCATCCCAGCTTCTGTAGAAAAATTCATTGCGTTAGGGTCATCAGAGTATTTTGTGTACTCAGATTTTAAGTGATTGATTACATTGTTCTCTAATCTTTTTACTTGTTTGTCGTAAGACTCAGCACTAATTTTACCCTCATCACGCAGAGAGTCCATGATATCAAAAGCTGTTGATCCAACACTTTGAATTATGTCTTGAACTCTACCAGGTAAACCAATGATACCAGGATTAGCTATGATAGTTTGTTGTGTTTCACGTATAAACTTTAATGCTTGTTTTGCATTGTTAATTCTAGATGCAACGTCCATAATATTTTTTGCACTAGGATCAAAGTCACCTTTGTTATTTAATTGAAAGTTTGTAATAATAGCTTCTGGTCTTGCTACATATTTAAACACGCCTCCTTCATTTACAGGAAAGTATGGTATTGGCACCCCATTAGCATCTTCCTGTATATAACCCATAGCAAAATTACCAGTTTCTTGGTCAAATAAAACCTCTGGTGTTTTCTCGTATCTATCTTTTAATAATTCAAAATGCTTTTTCATTGCAGTTTCATCAGTGCTGTACTGATAGTTGTAGAACATTTTTTGTAGTTCTCTCATGTAAGCAGTTGACCTTTGGTCCTCGTTTAGATTAAACTCAAACGCTTTCATAATTAGTTGGCTTTCTAATGCTCTAGTTGCATTTTCAGATGCAGTCGCTGTTTGTAAAATGTAATTACGTCTTGCTCTTTCTTCATCAGATTCTATCTGTCCAAGTCTAGCTTTTTCTTTTCTTTGCGCCTGTGATATCGCAGCTAAATCTTGTACGAAAGTATCTCCAGCTTTGGCTAGTGCAGGTGCAATGGCACCGCCTGGTGTTGGTTGCATTAGACCTAAACCAAACCTAGCTAGTGCTAAAAATTTATCTGATTTAAANTTAGATGCTTCTTGTGGNTCTGGNGCATATAATGCATCNTANTCTGCTGCTATNTCTTGTGTAGTTCTCGGTGGCTGTAANANTCNTGCAGCATCNGCAAANGCTCCAGGATCTACTTGGGAAGCTGTCATAGCTAAAGCGTTTTCTAAACCACTACCTAAAGGCACCTGATAAGACGGTGCTGGATAAACTAAACCTAATTGATTTTGAGGTTTTGCTTCTACGTTTTGTTTAAGTCTTCTACCATCGTCTTCAGCTTGTAATGGTTTGTCCTGACGAAACATTGGTCTGTCATAAATATTAGCTACCATTAGTTCCCCTGATTATAGAACGCTCCCAAACCTCCAAGTGCAGATATACCCATACCAGCTGCAGCAGCCAGTGGATTAGTGTAAGGAAACGGCTGTTGAGTGATTGATTGTTGTACAGACGGTGTTCTTGAAAGTATATCGGAAGCAAAAGATATTCTTTGTCTTGGCTCCATGCCTTGAGCTGTTTGAAATCTAAACGCTTCGTCTGCAAGAGCTTGATCTCTTGTACGTTGAATATTACCTGTCCCTAATAAAGATTGTATACCTTGTTGTTGTAAACCAAACTGTTGTGCACCAAGATTACCTATACCTGTACCTATTTGTCCATAGACTGGTGCTGCCTGTAATTGTCTAGCTCTATTAGCTTCACTTGTGCCAATAGCCTGTTGTTGCGCTTGCATGAAATTTCTTGATAAGTCTTCAAATATTCTTTTTGATTTTATGTCTTGTAAGTTTTTAGCAAGCTCAGCTTGTTGTACACCGTATCTTGCACCACCAAATGTACCACCTTTGGTAGCTTGACCTGCTAGTTGTGCGCTTGCTTTTGCTGCTTGCTCATCTAATTGTTTTAATGCTTCTTGTGTTACATTAGCTTGATACTGATTCATGAAGGCTTGTGTGTTAGCTGTACTAGGATCAAACTGTGTTTGTGCTGCTTGCAATGATGGTATGCCAAGAGCCATGGTTGATTGTGCTTGATCTATAAATGGTCTAAATGATGCAACACCTGTTTGTTGTCCTGATGTAGGATCTATACCTAATGCTCTTTGTGCCTCGTCTATACCAGCTTGTTCTCCTCTTGATAGCTGTGCTATTCGTCTTTCAAACTGTGGTATACGTTGACTTGCAAGTCCTGTGTCAGGTGCAAATATAGTATCTAATAAACGTCTTCTATAGTCCTCTAAAAAAGGAGCTTCTCTTGATATTTGTGTTGTTTGTTGNCCGTTAGNCATTATGCTCTCTCGTTTGGTCTTTCTGATTCTGGATCTAATCTGTTCATCATTCTATACATGGCTTTTGGTCCACCTGCATTGTCAACTGCTTTAGCTGTAAATACAAATTCACCGTCACTTAACATAGCTGGTATCTTATCTTCTTTTGGTCCACCTGGACCATTGATCATACCAGTCTTTCTTGGAAATGTTTGTCCGCCTTCTGCCATAGCCATGATGCCAGCATCACTGCCATCCATTGCACTATAACTTGGTATACCACTCATGATGCCACCATCTGCTTTACCTTGTGGTAAATTAGAAAGCGGATTAAGGTTTGTAATTCTTCTATCCTCTGGTGGTCTTGCAACTGGTCCACCGTATAAATCATCTACGTAACTTCTGTAATCTTTAGGATCCATTGGTTGTGCTCTTCTTGCGTCTTGCGCTGCACCTAAATAAGCTAATGCACTTGGTATACCAATCATCGCTGCGGTTGTAAAACCCGACGGTCCAAATGCTTTTCCATCAGGGCTTGTAAAAACTGGTGCTTTTGCTTTGCTAATTAAATTTTGAATAAAACTAGGCTTCGTTGCAACATTACCTGTTTGTTCCATNACACCTCTAGCTAATCCAGGATCTACTTTACCTGGCCCAAACCCAATNTGAGCTGGAGTGGATTTTCCAAACACACCTGCTTTACCTGCCAAACCAGATAGTCCAGCCGAAATTAAAGCATCTCGTGGTTTCTCTCCAGCTAATAGTGATGCAATACCACTACCTAAAGCTGGGCCTAANAAAGGCATTGNTGGNAATAATGCAGCTCCTGCAAACGGTGCAGCTATTTTTGCTGCGCTTTTAAGTATTCCTGATAGTCCTTTTAGCATATTCTCCTAGCAATCTATGAGTTGTTTGTAGCAAGGAGGCTGGCCTTGAAGATTAAGCCTAATTAATCGTATAATTATAGGCAAATTTCTATTAATGTGCAACTAGAAATGAGCTTTGATATTACAAAGGTGCCTATGGTCCGTGTGACGTGGTTAGACGCCCGTGATACAGAAACAGGCTGGTTGCCTATAAAAGACATACTTAATGCTCCGTTNGCNGNGTGTCAAGAAGTAGGCTGGATGGTAGTAAAAAATAAAGAAAAGATTGTAATTATGCGCTCGTGGTGTACAGACAAAGATGACAATCATGGCGGTGGAGTAATAGCAATACCAACAGGTTGGGTCAATAAAATAGAATACTTGGGAGTACAATATGCAGAAAGAAGCGACGATAGCTAATTTATTTGGTAAATCAGTTTATAAAACTATCATAAACAATTACGACAGGATAAATAAAAAATTAATTACTGATATAGAATCATATGTAAAAGAAAAACCTGGTAGCGTTGCTGTTACAACTGACGTTATGGGTAACACAAATGGTGCTAATCTTGAAGACGCCGTAGACAATTTACATCGAAGATCTAATTATAAAGATTTATTTGTAGAATTAGATAAACACGTAATAGAGTTTGTAAAAGCAAAAGGTTATGACACAGACAAGTTTGATGTGCATTTTACAAAAGCTTGGGCAACTTACACCACTAAAGGTCAGTACATAGCTAGTCATAAACACACAGCAAGTCATTTTAGTTGTGTATATTATGTACGTAATGATAACATGGGTAATGTTAGGTTTGAGCAAGAGCTTGCAACTCAAACAGGTTTATATGTACCGCCGACGGAACAGTACATAAAAAGCTGGAATGAATTAAATTTTGCAAGTTACACAGTCCCAGTTCAAACAGGAGATTTTGTAATATTTCCTAGTGAATTATTACATTATACAGAAACAAATGAGAGAGACATACCTCGTATAAGTATTAGTGCAGATATATTGATGACCATGAAAAATGGTGTTAGCACTGAACATTGTTTGCCACACCCTAAAAGTTGGGCAGTTATTGATGTCAAGTAAACTTTTTAAAAAAGTTCTGTTGATTTCATACAAAACATGTTTACATTAGGTTCTCACCAAAATTAACAATCAACAGGAGATAATATGACTGAACAAGAATATTTAAGCGCTATAGCTAACCTTGCTGATAAGGTGAGTAGATACCACGAAAGATTATTAGCAGCCGAAAGAGATTTAGAAAGACATCTGAGCGATTCAGATAAACATCGCTGTGAAACTTGTGAGTGTGAGAACCGTTAAAGTTCTCCGCCAGATCCAAATACATCAGGCATTTTGACGACACGTATGGTTACATCCTTGGCTTTAGTTGAAGCCCAAGGATTACCACAGTCGTTACAATTGCCAGTAGCTTGTTCTTCAGAGTCAACCTCTGCTTTACAATTACTACAATAAATTTTTTCCCATACTTCTGGTTTTAGTATTGGCACTTTGTTGCCATCAACTATTTCGTGTCCTACGACTACAGCGTCTTGTACTTTTTTACCTATTTCTGACATTATTTAATCTCCATTATACTAATTAATATTGTTACACCAGTTCCTAAAATTTTTATAGCATCNGCTTNTTCNANNANAAANGGCACANCNTCAGNTAAAACNTCTTTTTCNNNNCCATCNGCNANACTCTCTTTAAANAANGGTATTTCNANNTCNGAATTACTGTTATCAAAANCAGATACNGTAGTCGTAACAGCNCCACCNGTTTGATTAGATAGACGTATACCTCTTATTATAGCTGTTGTTGGNTGNACAGGAGGCACTGATGCTAAATTAGCTGTAGGCACCGTATAAACAGCTGCNGCNCTACCTGTNCCNGTAGCAGATCTACTTATAAAATTATCAGCCAAGGAAAAAAGTCCTTCTTGTTGCTTCTTCTTTTAAATCTTCTTGGAAACCAAAGTTTAATTGTTGTGTTATTTGTTCAAGAATACGAATAAGTGTATCAAACTGNAAAGCTTCATACTCTTCTGTTGCTGTNGGTAATACTGTTGTATTTATTTTAGCCATTATCTACCTCCATCTGGTTTAATATCNAATCGTANCGTNCCNTAACGCCAATNAGAACCTANTGTATCACTTGTTATTTTTACATTAGTTTGTCTGCCTCTGCCACGTAAATCAAAAAATTTAGTTGTNGTNGTNACATCTCTGCTTATTGTNNTNCCTGTTTCTGANGGGTATGTTTTAAAACCCATAGTTAAATTAGCTGTNCCTACTTGATTTTTAAAATCAGGTATACCTCTACTAACTGATAAAATTTGTTGTCCATCTTGTATATCAAAATCACCTGACGTGATAAACGCTGTCATTGCAGACTGATCATCGTTGACACCCTCTTCATGTTCAAAAAATGTAGATGCACCTGCAGTCAAACCCTTTACTGTTGGAGTTGTTGCAGTAGCAGTAGGATCATATTTAGTTGCATATGGTCTTTGATAAACACCGTAATCAGTCCAAGTTGTTCTTGCTAAAGAAGATGTATACCAGGTTCTTTCTAAATAATTATATGTAACTGATCTGTCTATCTGATTAGATGTATTGGAAGCATAGAACCAAGTTACTTCGTTAAACTCTGAATTAACACCAGCAAACGTTTCTGGTTGTTGTGTAATAGAAAAATCTTCAAATACAAAGTCTTGTACACTACAAGGTATTTTTTTAACTGCACCATCATAAAGATAGAAAGCATTTTGTGACATCCAGTATGCTATACCATTTACATCAACAGCTGAGTGCACACCTACAGCTCCACAGTTTGCACCAATTTGTACAAGTGAGAAAGTGAAAGGTGCTCCTACGAATTGTAGTGCGTTAAGTGATGTATCTGTCCACACAAGAACAGCGTTACGTGATCTTACTGCTGCCACAATCTTTGATCCATCTTGTATTCTAAACGATCCAGCGGTGTTTGTAGCTGTTGGAGCAAAGTCATTAGTTGTTTCTTGTGAAGCAAATCGTAAAAATAAATCATCTTGTGATGTTGAACTTCCTATTGTTGTCTCTGTACCAAACAAAAAAACATGTCTGTCAGGCATGGACACTAAATTAAATCTAGAGCTTGACGGAGTATTTGAAATTACCGTAGCTCTTGTTGCTGTACCGCTGGAAGTGTCCCAAAGAAATGTTTGTCCTTTATGAACTGTTGCAATTAAATCTTCACCAAAGTTATCAAAAGACCAGTTTCTTGCATCTAGTGTAACTGTTGACGTAGATCTTGGAGTATTCCAAGCATCAACGTTCCATGCGTCTGTACCCCAACCATAACCATACGCTGATTGATCTGTACCAATATTAATTTGATATTTCATATTACCAGTGCCACCACCTCCAGATGTTGATCCAGAAGCTGCAC
>FUFK010049492.1_pt1 | contig 10761 bp, 13 predicted proteins | sample 1021851 | NCBI WGS metagenome assembly FUFK01 (sample SAMEA51879418, study PRJEB19060) | metagenome
TATCAAGCATGCAAAGACGAGAAGGTAAGCAGAGCTACCTTTTATCGCCACATGGCCAAAGATGAGGAGTTGAATGATACTGTGCGTACTGCACAGAAACAAGCTGCTGAGAAAGCCTTAGAGGAGTTAGAAGGCATGTTCTTAGATACTTTGCACAAAAGAAAGCTATACGATCCTAATTTATTGAGGGATTATGCAACACATGTCAGATGGAAGGTGCAAAAAGTATTGCCAGAGAAGTTTGGTGAAGGCAAATCAAGGACTGGTGTTGAGATTAGTGATGGAACATTAAGAGTAGTATGGGAAACAGATGGCACAAATAAAGATTCCGTATAAGCCTAGAGTGCTACAAGCAGAGATGCACAGAGATTTGAAGCGTTGGAATGTTCTTGTGATGCACAGAAGGTTTGGCAAAACTGTATTTGCAGTCAATCACATGATAAAACATGCGTTGACTTGTCCTCTGCCAAGACCGAGAGTTGCTTTAGTTGCGCCTACTTTTAGTCAGGCCAAGAGGATTAGTTGGGATTATGTAAAATATTATGCAGGTGTGATACCTGGTGTAAGTTTTAACGAGACAGAACTNAGNGCAGACTTCCCTAATGGTGGAAGGATTATGTTNTTGTCAGGTGANAATCCTGATGCGCTTGNGAGGTATTTACTTAGACTTGTGTGTATTTGATGAGTATGGGATGCAGAATCCTAGAGTATGGGGGGAGGTTGTAAGACCTGCACTATCNGATAGAGAGGGTGCTGCCATATTTTTAGGTACACCAAATGGCCATAACCATTTTTATGAAATCTTAACGCAAGCCAAGCATGAAACAGAAGAAGGATCTGATTATTGGTATTGGAAGATTGCNAAGGCAAGNGAAACACAACTTGTCAAAGATACGGAGTTAGATGCTGCAAAGTCTCAGATGACACTTGAGCAGTATGAACAAGAGTATGAATGTTCGTTTACTGCTGCGATTATTGGTGCGTATTACGGAAGATTGCTTGTCGAAGCTGAAGATGCTGGGAGGATTACAAGAGTTCCATATGATCCTGCCTTGCCAGTTCATACAGCTTGGGATTTAGGTATTAACGATTCAACTGCGATTTGGTTTGCGCAGGTTTACAGAGGAGGTGCTGTTAATGTTATCGACTATTATGAGAATACTGGCTTTGGACTTGACCATTATGCAGAGGTACTTCGCCAGAAAGATTATCATTATGGAGATCACCTTGCTCCACACGATATTGAGATTAGAGAGTTGGGGTCAGGCAAATCCAGGATGGAGACAGCGTTTAGTCTCGGTATTCGTTTTAAGGTGGTATCGAAAATGAAAGTAGCAGATGGTATTAATGCTGCACGATTGCTNATGCCAAAATGTTATTTTGATAGAGACAAGTGNCATACAGGACTTGAGATGATGAAACAGTATAGACAAGAGTGGGATGAGAAGAAGAAAAGATTTAGAGATCAGCCAAGACATGANTACACCTCTCATGCAGCAGATGCGTTTCGTTATCTAGCCATAGGCATCAATAATAGAACGACCTATACTAAGCCACCACAAGCTGTTGCTGATAATGATTATAATATTTTTGCATGAGTAAGTTTAAAGATTTACAAAGTGTTTTAATATTTATGCTTGAAAGTCCTTTGCATAAAACTTGGACAGTAGAAGAAATATGCAGGTGTATCTTATTACCAATCTTACTCGATCAATATAAAATAATTTATGAAAAAGGTAAGCCAGTTGTCTTTGGTACATGGGGATTTCCTAAACAAGAACACATTGATAAGTATTTAAAAACACTTAAGTTTCCTCGGTATGGTTATGATGGTGGAGGAAAAAATGTTTGGATGATTGATTTTATTGCAGAAAAAGATTATACATTAAAGGGAGTAAGATATTTTAAATATTTTTTTACTGAGAAAGGATATAACAAAGTGTCTTGGCTAAGAGTCAGAAACAAAAAATTATCATGGCATAAATGGAGGAAGTAATGGGTGGTTCACCAGTCAGAATAATTAGAAAAGCAGTAAGAGGTGTTACACGAGGAGTAAGTAATATTGTCGGAGAAGGTTTTGAAGAATTGATTGAGAAACCTACAAAAAAGATTGCTCAAGAAGCAAAAGAGACAATAACAGGAACTTCAAAAGAAGATTATAGGATGGCAGAACAACCACAGGTTACAGCAGAAGTTACACCAGAAGTTGTGCCAGATGAAGAAGAGACNNTACTTGCAAGAGGTACAAGAGGAACAAAGCGAACAAAAAGACCAGGGCAAGCAGGTACAATATTAGAAGGTTATGGTGCATTAGAAAGACCTAAAGGTAAAAGAGCAGTAGTCTAGGAGATAAATTATGTCATTTTTAAGACCAAAAGTAGTTATTCCACCACCACCACCAGCACCACCACCACCTATGCAAGCAGGTGAGGAGGACACACAAAGAGCAGCAGCTTTATCAGAAGAAGCTATGGCAAATGAAAGACGAAGAAGAAAAGGTCGTGGCTCAACAGTTGTAACAGGTTTAGCAGGTGGAGAGCAAACCACAACCACAGGAACACCAACCTTGTTAGGATAGATTATGGCAGACTATGCAAAAGAACTAGTCAACAGACTCAACTACTTAGAAACCTATCGAAAGTATTGGAACACACATTATCAAGAACTAGCAGACTACATGCTGCCTGAAAAGTCAGATATTGTTAAACAAAGAAGTCGTGGTGAAAAAAGAACTGAAAATATTTTTGATGGTACAGCAGGGATGGCAGTTGATCTCTTATCTTCTGCTTTACATGGTATGCTTACTTCTGGTGCAACACCTTGGTTTCATTTAGATATTAAGGATGAAAACATTGGAAGAGATGATGAAGTAAGAGAGTTTTTAGAAAACTCATCTATGAGCATGATGAGAGCNTTTAACAGATCAAACTTTGAAACAGAAGTGCATGGTCTTTATGTTGATCTTGTTGTCTTTGGAACTGCTTGCATGTTTATTGAAATGGAAGGTAAAACACTTCGCTTTTCTACAAGACACATCTCAGAGTTCTTTGTGCAAGAAAATCAATTTGGTTTAGTAGATACAGTATTTAGAAAATATAAATCTCCAGTAAGACAAGTCGTTCAAAGATTTGGTNTTGACAATCTTACAGAGCATCTAAAGAAAAAATTTGAGCGCACACCAGATAAAGAAGTTGAATTACTGCATGTGGTNTTGCCTAGAATAAACAGAAATCCTGATAAGCCAGATAATCAGAACATGCCATTTGCTTCTTTTTATATTGATATGGAGACAAAGAAATTCTTATCTATTGGTGGCTTTGAGGAGTTCCCCTATGTAGTTCCTCGTTTTCTTAAAAGCACAGGTGAGATTATGGGTAGATCCCCTGCTATGACTGCTCTCGCTGATGTGAAAATGTTGAACTTGATGAGTAAGACCATCATTCAGGCTTCACAAAAGCAAATTGATCCTCCTCTGCTTGTGCCTGATGATGGCTTCATTTTGCCAGTAAGAACACAACCTGGAGGTCTAAACTTTTTTAGGTCTGGAACAAGAGATACAATTTCACCACTTAACACAGGTGCAAATATCCCTATTGGTCTTAACATGGAACAACAAAGAAGAGAAGCAATCAGAAGTGCTTTTTATGTAGACCAGTTGCTAAGTGGTACATCACCAAATATGACAGCTACAGAGGTGGTGCAAAGACAAGAAGAAAGAATGAGAGTGATTGGCCCTGTGCTTGGNAGATTAATGAATGAGATGTTAAAACCTTTGATAGACAGAGTGTTTTCTTTGATGTTAAGAAATGATATGTTTATGTTACCTCCAGAGATATTGCAAGGAAGAGANATTGANATTGAATATGTATCNCCACTNGCAAAAGTACAAAAGTCAACAAGTCTNAACTCAACAATGAAAGCATTAGAAATATTATTNCCTTTATCTCANAGTTTACCTGTTGGNGATCATTTAGATGCAGATGGATTAGTAAGACATGTTACAGATAGTTTAGGTGTACCAAAGAGTGTTCTTCGAACAAACGCTGAAGTGTCTGAGATTAGAGAGCAAAGACAAGCTGCGCAACAAGAACAATTAGAGAGACAACAAGAGCAAGAAGATGTTAATACAGCATTACAAGGCGCACAAGCAGTAAGGATGGTCGGTGGTGGTCAAGGAAATTGAAGCACTTAAAAGTATGTATAAACAAGTTTTTACTTCCGAGAGTGGAGAAAAGGTGTTAAAAGATTTAGAAGCAAGATGTAACTTTCGTAATACAATCTTTGTTCAAAACGATAGTAACGGAACTGCTTTTGAAGAAGGCAAGAGAACTGTTTACTTGCACATATTAAATATGTTAGAAGAGGAAACAAATGAACGAAACAGAACAACAGGCAATCCAACCTGAGCAAACTCAAGCAAGTTTGCCTATAGAAACACCTGCTGAAGCAGCAAGTGGAAGTGGATCTCGAAGTGAGTTTCTACAACAATTACCAGAACAAATAAGAGATCATCCAAGTTTACAAAGCATAAATGATGTTGGAAACTTAGGACTATCTTTTGTAAATGCACAAAGATTAATTGGTGCAGACAAACTACCATTACCAAAAAATCCTACAGAAGAGGACTTAAGTAATATTTATTCAAAGTTAGGTAGACCAGATGAGCCAAGTGGTTATGCTTTACAAGCTGATGGTCAGATGCTTTCTGAAACAGATGTTAATACTGTGTCTGATATTTTTCATAAACTTGGTCTATCAAAACAACAAGCGAATGGAGTTATAGACTATTACAAGAGTTCTGTGCAACAGACCACAGAAGCCATGTCAAAAGATGCAGCACAACAGAAAACTGAGATTGAACAGAAGTTAAAAGCAGAGTGGGGTGCAGACTATGATGCAAAAGTAAATGAAGCCAGTAAGGCTGTTACAGAGATTGCTGGTGAAGAATTACTAAGTATGGTTCTTCAAGATGGAACAAAAGTCGGTAACCATCCAGCTTTNATCAANGCGTTTGCAAACTTTGCTGATTTTAAAAAGTCTGTAACAAAAGAAGATACAATTTCTGAAAATGCTGTAAACTATAGAATGAGTCCTGCTGATGCACAGGCAAGAATAGATGCAATCATGCAAGATAAAACTCATGCTTATTGGAATAGAAAAGATACAATAGGTAGGCAAAAGGCAGTAAAAGAGGTACAAGATTTATACGAGATGGTTAGTGGAGCAGCATGAAATAAGAATGGAATGTTTGAGACTAGCTGTTGAGTTTGGCAGTCAAAGAGATTTAGAGAATCCCAAACAACTCGCAGATACATACTACGAGTGGGTTATGGAGGGTAGCTTAGAAATAAGTCCTTCTGGCAATCGGAAAGACGATAGACCTAACGAGTCTGAAAATCATAGGAGTGTCCGTAAGGGTAGCATTTCGAAAGTAACAAAAATGAAACTGTAGTTATTGATAAGGAGTAAATTATGTCAGTAAATGTAACTACGGCATTTGTCCAACAGTATTCTGCTAATGTGCAGATGCTCTCTCAGCAGATGGGTTCATTGCTAAGAGATGCTGTAAGGGTAGAATCTGTTACAGGAAAAAATGCCTTTTTCGATCAGATCGGCAAAGTTACTGCGCAAAAGCGTACAACTCGTCATTCTGATACACCACAAATAGATACTCCACATGCCAGAAGAAGAGTATCCTTGGTCGATTATGAGTTCGCAGATCTTATAGACGAGCAAGACAAAGTTCGTATGCTTATTGATCCAACAAGTGCTTATGCTCAAGCAGCAGCAGCAGCTATGGGAAGATCAATGGATGATGTCATCATTGATGCAGCATTAGGAACTGCGTTTACTGGAGAAACAGGATCAACATCAACAACCATGCTTGCAGGTAACCAAATTGCAAATGGTGGTACTGATTTGACAGTTGCAAAGTTAAGAACAGCTAAAAAGACACTTGACTTAGCATCAGTAGATCCGTCAATCCCAAGATATATTGCTGTAGGCCCAGAGCAGATTGATGCGTTATTAGGAGATACAAATGTAACATCTTCTGATTTCAACACAGTCAAGGCTCTAGTCCAAGGTGAGATTAACACTTTCATGGGATTTGAATTTATAGTAACCAACAGACTATCAAAGGCGAGTAACATTCGTTCATGTTTTGCATGGGCAGAAGATGGTCTTACATTAGCGATTGGCAAAGATGTCATGGCAAGAATAGACGAGAGAAGCGACAAAGGTTACGCAACTCAAGTTTACTATTGCATGAGTATCGGTGCTACGAGAATGGAAGAAGAAAAAGTCGTTCAGATAGACTGTGATGAGTCAGCATAAGGGAGAAGTAAATGACTACAAAAAATTCTACACTTGTAGCTAATTTTGAAGCTACTCCTCAAGTTGCTAGTAATTCTCAAGAGCTTCATGGCGTTTTGCGTGTGGCTCAAGGAACGATAGCATTAGCTGCTGGAGACAGCACAGACAATGATATTGTCATGCTTGCTCCACTTCCAAGTAACGCATCTATAACAAAGTTGCAAGTTGCAACAGATGCTTTAGGTGGCAGTTGCACATTTAATGTCGGCATCTATCAAACAGATGGAACAGTTGTAGACGAAGACTTTTACGCTACATCCGTTGCAGATGGAACAACAGCAGTTGCCGATCTTAGAACAGAAGCAGCAGACATAAATACTATTGGTACAAAGATATTTGAAAATGCAGGAGCATCCACAGATCCAGGTGGGTACTACTACATTGCAGCTACCTTCAATGCCACAGGTGGCACAGGTGGTGATATGTCTTTTATCATTGAGTATGTAATCAACTAAAAAGAGGGGGAGTTACCTCCCCCTTTTCAAAGGTTTTTATATGCCATCAGTAGTAGATATATGTAATGAAGCAATGGATTTATTAGGNGCAGCAACAATAACTGCACTTACAGAAAATTCAAAAGAAGCAAGACTTTGTAATAGAAGATTCTCAACAGTAAGAGATGCAACACTTCGATCACACACTTGGAACTGTGCAATAGCTAGAGCAGATCTAGCAGCAGATAGCACAGCGCCTTCTTTTGGTTTCGCAAACCAGTTTAGTTTACCAACTGATCCATTTTGTTTAAGAGTTCTATCTTTCTTTACATCAAATGTTGATGCAGAGATTTCACCTTATGATAGTCAAGTTATGTTTAAAGTAGAAGGCAGGAAGATATTGTCTGATGAAGCAACATGCAGGATAACCTATATTTCAAGAGTAACAGATACAGAGTTGTTTGATAGTTTGCTTTCCAATGCTATAGCATACAGACTAGCATCAGAGACAGCTTATGCCATTACAGGTAGTACAACAGTCGCACAGTCAATGTATACTATGTATGAACAGAAGGTTAAAGAAGCACGAACAATGGATGCTCTTGAAGGTAAACCAGATAAATTAGTTGCTGATGAGTTTACAAACATAAGGTTGTAGTATGGCAAGAGTTTCTACAATCTTAACTAACTTTCGTGCAGGGGAGTTATCTCCTAAACTGTTTGGTCGTATAGACTTACAAAAGTATAGTGAGGGTTGTGAAACTTTAGAGAACATGCTTGTCTTTCCTTCAGGAGGTATCACACGCAGACCTGGAACTACTTTTGCAGGTAGGACAAAAGATGATGGTAAGGTAAAATTAATTAACTTTGAGTTTTCAGATGAACAAGCCTATGTCCTAGAGTTTGGCGCAAACTATGTAAGATTTTTTAAAGATGGTGGAATACTTACAGAAGCCACCAAAACAATTAGTGCAATCACAAAAGCAAATCCAGGAGTAGTTACTGCAACATCACATGGATATAGCAACGGAGATAGAGTTTTTATATCTGGTGTTGTAGGCATGACAGAAGTAAACAACAGAGAGTTTACTGTTGCAAATAAAACAACTAACACATTTGAATTATCTGGTGTAGATAGTTCTGGTTTTACAACTTATGGATCAGGTGGCACAAGTGGAAAAATAGTAGAAGTTACAACAACTTATAGCGTAACTGAGATATTTGAACTTAACTTTGCACAGTCAGCAGATGTTTTATTTATTGCGCACAAATCACACGAACCAGCAAAACTTACAAGAACAAGCACAACAAGTTTTACATTAACAGATATTGATTTTACAGATGGCCCATACTTAGACGAAAACATCAGCACAACTACAATATATGCAAGTGCTGCTACAGGCACAGGAATAAATCTTGTTGCATCAGCAGCAACTTTTGAAAGTGGGCATGTTGGTGCATTGTTTAGGTTTAGAGAGATTATTGAAACAAGCCATGATGCTTGGGCAGCGTCAACAAGTTATGCACAAAATGATACTGTTAGAAACGCAGGTAATGTNTACAAAAAAACAAATNCAGGNTCACATACTAGTGGCACAACTGCGCCAGTACATACAACTGGTACAGAAACCTATGGTAGTATTGACTGGGAGTTTCAACATAGTGGCACAGGTTTTGTAAAGATAACTGGATTTACAAGTTCAACACAAGTTGCAGCAGATGTTAAAAGCACACTTCCTGCTTCAGTTGTAGGCTCAAGCAATCCAACAACAAAATGGTCAGAAGGAGCATTTAGTTCTGTGCGGGGGTTTCCAAAGGCTCTTGCATTTTATGAGGAAAGACTCTTCTTTGCAGGAACAACACATCAACCTCAATCTATATTTGGTAGTGTATCTGCTGATTTTGAGAATCATAGTCCTGGAACAAATGATGATGATGCTGTAAACATAACGATAGCATCAGACCAAGTGAATGTTATNAAACATTTATTACCTGGTAGATTTTTACAAATATTAACAACAAGTGCAGAATTTACACTATCTGGAGGTTCTGGCACACAGGCAGTAACACCAACTAACATTAATGTTTTAAGAGAAACAACTTTTGGCACATCACAAGTAAGACCTCTTCGAGCAGGTAACTCAACAATACTTGTGCAAAAAGGAACTGAAAAAGTAAAAGAAATTACATTTGATTTAGACACAGATGGATTATTAGGTGTAGACTTAACTGTGCTTGCAGATCACATAACCAGAGGTGGTTTAACAGATATGATATGGCAACAAGAACCAGAACTTATTTTATGGTTTGTTGCAGCAGATGGAAGATTTGTTGGCCTAACTTATGACAGAGCAAACGGAACAGTTGGTTGGCACGATCATAAAATAGGTGGTAGGTCTGGAAGCGCAACAATCACAGTAACAGATTATGCAAACATAGCAGTAGGAACAACATTAGAACTAACTAAATCTGATGGTACAACTGTTACATTTACAAGTGAAGCTGCTGGTTCTAGTAGTCCTTCAAGTTCTTTAGGTTTTCGACCAAACACAAATAATGACACAACAGCAGATAATATTTTTACAGCTATCAATTCACATGCAGATTTTACAGTAGCTAATCCTGCTTCAAATGTTGTTACAATTAACGAAACAACACCTACAGCCTATGGTTATCTAAGTATTGTATCTTCAGACACTACAAGGTTAGCNACTACAAATCAGCAAGCGCCTATCGTTGAAAGTATTACAGCTATACCAAGTGGTGCAGAAGATCAGGTCTATATGACAGTTCAGCTTACAATAGATGGCTCTACAGTAAGGCATGTTGTGTTGATGAACTCAATAAACTTTGGAACAGATATTAATGATGCTTTCTTTGTTGATAGTGGTTTGACATATTCTGGAACAGCCACAACAACGATTACAGGATTAAATCATTTAGAAGGGCAAACAGTACAAATATTAGCTGATGGATCTGCCCATCCAGATAAAACTGTTTCAGGTGGAAGCATAACATTAGATAGGTCTGCTAAAAAAGTTCATATTGGCTTAGGATACTCAAGCATAATAAAAACTTTAAGACTTGAAGGTGGTGCTAATGATGGTGTTTCTCAAGGAAAAATAAAAAGAATACATGGTGTTACAGCCAGATTTTTGGATACTGTTGGTGCAGAACTTGGGCCAGAAATAACAAGTTTAGATAGAATACCTTTTAGAGATAGTAGCATGGCTATGGATGTTGCTGTTCCTATGTTTACAGGAGATAAGGANATATCTTTTCCAGCAGGATATGACAATGACGCACAAGTTGTTATNAGACAATCACAACCATTACCTATGACTGTGGTNGCNATNATGAGGAGGTCAAATACCTTTGATGCTTAATATCGTACAACTATCACCAGAGCATGTTCAAAACATTGAAACAGACTTTGATTTTTCATTNTATCATAGAGAATTGNTATGCAAAGAATGTATNAATGGCTANGCAGCAACNCTTGGAGATACAGTTGTAGCTATTGGTGGTGTAAGTATTCTTTGGGAAGGTGTTGGAGAGGGATGGTTTATTATAGGAAATATTGGTAAACTGTTTCCAACAAGATTAGCAAGATTAGTNAAAAATATGATTACAAANTTNATTGANGAAAATAAATTGTTTCGTTTACAAGCAAGTGTGTGTAAAAATGATAAGAANGCAGTAAGATTTATTAGATGGTTAAAGTTTGAAGAAGAGGGAATAATGAAGAAGTTTGGGCCAGATGGTGTAGATTANTTTCGTTATGCGTGGGTGAAATAATGNNNNCAGTAGCAATCGCAGCAGCAGCAACAGCAGCATCAGGGTTTCTTGGATTTAAGGGAAACATGGCAGCAGCTAAAGCAGCGAGACAAACAGCAGAGTACAATGCTCAAGTGCAAGAGAATGAAGCAATACTTTTACAGAGGGCAAAGGT
>FUFK010041904.1_pt1 | contig 10758 bp, 14 predicted proteins | sample 1021851 | NCBI WGS metagenome assembly FUFK01 (sample SAMEA51879418, study PRJEB19060) | metagenome
CTTTTAAAAAGGACATCTTTCTTAATGGAACACAGCTTTTACTTACTTCTGCTAATAATTCAAACCCAGCTAACAGAGATTTAAATTTTGAAGACGTTGGATTTGAACCTAGATTCGGAACCGCAGATCAAACCTTTATAAAAGGAATCAAAAATATTGAGACAGAAACTTCAGTTGGGGTTGTAGTTGTAAAAGATACTCCTATAACTAGGGCAATTTCGAATACTTCAGTTGATGCTGTAAGAGTTACCATATCATTTCCAAATATTCAAAAAGTAAAAGACAATGGTGAAATTGTTGGTGCTACAGCAAAAGTAAAAATACAAATAATACAGAATAATGGCACAACGACAACACCAATAGAGGACACCATAAAAGGTAGATCGGCTAGTGCCTATTTTAGAGATTATCAATTTAATATTCCTGATAATGCCAGTTTTCCAATAAATATAAGAGTTTCAAGAGTCAATAAAGACACAACAAGTCCCAACTTTTCAGCTTTTAGCTGGTCAAGTATGACCGAAATAATATTTAAAAAAAATAGATACCCTAATACAGCCCATTTAGCTTTACGTTTTAGCGCAGAGTCTTTTCCAAGAATCCCNACTAGGTCTTTTAGGCTTAGAGGAATNAAGACAAAAATCCCACATAACGCAACTGTTGATATACAAACTGGTCGTATTACTTATGCTGGTACATTTAACGGAACATTTAAAACAGATAAAGAGTGGCACTCAGATCCCGCTTGGGTGCTTTGGGATATTTTGACAAATACCCGCTATGGCTTGTCGGTTGCAGAAAGTTCTTTGGATCAATATACATTTTATAATCAATCTGTTTATAACAATGAGTTGGTAGATGATGGACTTGGCGGNCAAGAGGCTAGGTTTGCAATAAATGTAAATATCACTCAACAATCAGAGGCATATAGTCTNATNAATAGAATTTGCTCNACAATGAGAGTCATGCCATTTTATGCGGCTGGTTCTATATCAATATCTGGTGATCGACCATCTGATCCTGTTTATCAATTTACTCTTGCAAANGTTACTGAAGAAGGGTTTNCCTATAGTGGTTCTTCTTTAAAAACAAGGCATACAGTTATTAATGTTGGNTACTTTGATCTTGATACCAGAGAGATTGATTANGAAACTGTAGAAGATACNGANGCAATAGCAAANTACGGAGTTGTAAGNAAAACAATNCAAAGTTTNGGATGNACAAGTAGAGGTCAGGCTGCNAGGATGGGTAAATGGTTTTTATACAANGAGCAAAAATCAGGAGAATCTTGCANNTTTAAAATNACACCAGAGGCAGGTACTTTAGTTAGGTGCGGTCAAATAATATCGATAAGTGATCCAGTAAAGTCAGGAGTAAGAAGAGGAGGAAAAATAAAATCTGCAACAACTACTTCGATTGTTGCTGATGATTCTACAAATACAGATTTAGATGCAACAAACAATGCAACATTATCTGTAATATTGCCTGATGGTTCATTAGAAACTAAAACAATCAGCAGTATTTCTGGAACAACAATAAATGTAAGCTCTGCATTTAGTGCAGCACCAAATCCAAACTCTGTTTACATAATTCAAAACGACACTTTACAAACTACAACATGGCGTGTGGTCACTGTTAAAGAAAACGCAGATTTTACTTTTGAAGTCACAGCACTAGCCCATGATTCTGGTAAATATGCTTTTGTAGAAGATGGTGCTGCCCTACCCGAAAGAGTAACCACAGTATTAACTGATTTAAAAGATGCCCCAAGTAACCTGACAGGTGAAGAGAAAATAGTTGTTATTGATGGAAAAGCTGTAAGTAAAATATTTCTTAATTGGCAACCTGTTATTGGTGTTACTAAATATTTACTGCAATATAGATTGGATGATGGTAACTTCATATCTCAAAATGTTTTCACTAACACTTTTGATATAGAAAATAGTCAGCAAGGAGTTTATGAGATAAGAATATTTAGTTTTAATGCGATTGATAAACCTAGTGCTGTTCCAGCAGAACTTACATTAAATGCTTTAGGAAAAACAGAACTCCCTGACAATCCAACAAACGTAACAATTGAACCAGTAGATGATCGCAATGTAAGACTTAGATTTGACCAATCAACTGCTCTGGATGTACTTCATGGGGGGTTTGTTTTGATAAGGCATGATGTTGCAACAGATGGTACTGGTACATTTTTTACAGCGCAAGAATTAGCCAAAATTGCTGGTAACTCAACGTCTGTAGTGGTTCCCTTACTTGAGGGAGAATACGTACTTAAATTTGAGGACGATACAGGAAACCTTAGTGCTGGTGAGGGTTCTGTTGTTATAGATTTACCAGAGGAACAACCTAGTTTTGTTGCACTTACAAGAAGGGAAGATCAAGACAATCCAAAATTTCAAGGTGCAAAAACTAATGTAGGTTTAGATAGCACTGGTAATTTTATAAAATTATTAGGTATTGGGTTATTTGATGCGATTGCAGATTTTGATGCTGTTAGCTCACTAGATGCTGCTGGTGGTTTATCACTTACTGGTAGTTATGAATTTAATGATGTTATTGATCTTGGAGCAGTCTTTACTCTTGATTTAAAGAGACATTTAAAATCAATCGGTTTTTTACCAAGTGATGATTTTGATGCAATAGCCGATTTAGATGCAAGAACAGATTTTGATGGGATTAACATTGCTATTGTTTCATCAGATGTATTAGTTGCAGTTACACAAGATAATCCTAGTTCTGGTAGTCCTACATTTACACCTTTTCAAAGTTTTACAAATGGGGTTTACAAAGGCAGAGGATTTAAATTTAAATGCAATATGGAAACTCAAGACACGTCAACAAATATTAAAGTTACAGAGCTTGGATATACAGCTTCATTTAGTAGAAGAACGGAAACAAGTCTTGAAAATTCGTCNGCAACAAATGGNGTNTTAACATCAAGNGGTGCAACTGATGTTACATTTAATTCACCATTTTTTGTTGGNACTTCAGCTTTAGGAGGTTTAAACAGCAGACTTCCAAGTATCGGGATTGNAAGTGTAAATATGCAAAGCGGTGANTTNTTTGAATTAACAAATATAACAGGCACAGGATTTNGNATNACTTTTAAAAACGGATCAAGTACAGTAAATAGGAATTTCACATATCAGGCTGTCGGTTTTGCCAGAGGAGGGTAGAATAGGCACAAGATGATTTTTTAAATGGCACAAGTTACAGATTACGATATTGCCAACGGATCAGGTTCTGCTGTAAGAGCCGACCTAAACAATGTTTTTGCCGCCATACAGAGTTTAAATAGTGGATCAGCAGACCCTAGTGGTACACAGGTTGCCTTTCAATTATCAGTTAATACAACCTCAAACCTTTTAAAAATTAGAAACGCATCAAATAATGGATATATAGAGATTGGAAACGTAACACAAGCAAATTTAGGTTTGATGCCTGTTGCTGGTGGAACTTTCACTGGAAAGGTAACTCATAACTATACAAACTCCTTAAATTTACCAGTAGGAACAACGGCTCAGAGGGACGGCAGCCCAGCAGTGGGTATGTTCCGCTACAACAGCACCCTTAACGTCTTTGAAGGTTATAAAAACACTGGCTGGGGTGAAATTGGTGGCGGTGCTGGTGCTACTGGTGGCGGTACTGATGAGGTTTTTGTTGAGACAGACCAAAATGTAACCACCAATTACACATTAACGGCAAATAAACACGCCCACACAGTATCTCCTACAATCAATTCAGGTGTCACCATAACAGTGCCATCTGGTGCGATTCTTGTTATTCTTTAATTATGGCTTTAAACATTAACGGAACAACTGGTATTTCTGGAGTTGATGGAAGTGTATCTGCTCCCGCTATAACTGGAACAGATAGTAATACTGGTATAACATTTCCTTCTGCTGACACTATTAAGTTTTCAACTAATGGTGTTGAAAGAATGGTTATTACAAATAATGGACTTAGTTCAACAGGCCATGTTCTTCAAGTTGTACAAGGTTTTAAAACAGCAAGATCATCTTACCAAAATGTTACGGCTTTTACTGATATAGGTTTAAACCTTAATCTCACACCAAGTTCTGCCTCAAATAAAGTTTTAGTAATGATTAATGTTAGTGCCACAACTAATCTCAACACACCCGGATTCTTTACTTTAGCAAGAGGTGGTTCAGATATAGACGGAGCAGATACAAGCACATTTAGTCAGTTAGCCATAGGTGATGCTGATGGTTCAAGAACTAGATGTTCAACAATTGTTCATGAAATAGATAATGATAATGATATTCAAAATGTAAATGTATTTTTTCTAGACTCCCCTAATTCAACAAGTGCTGTATATTATAAAACATTTTTAAAAACTGATGGAAGTGGTATTGTTTATGTAAATGGTACAAAAGGTAATGCCAATAATGTCGGACATGCAAGAACAGCATCTACAATTATAGCAATGGAGATAGCTGGATAATGGGTTTAGATCACGAAGCAATTTACAAAGCATATACAGATTGCACAAGCGTAGATGATTCTCTAGGAGCTTTTAAAGCTGACGGAACACAGATAACCTTAGTACAGTCTGATATAGATGCAGCACGCTCTTCATTAGATTCTGAAGCAGCTAAAGTCAAGTACAAAACTGATAGAACAACAAATGGTTCTACAGTTTACGCTTCTTTTGGAGATCAACTTGATATGTTGTATGCAGATATGCTTGCTGGTAAACTTGATACAACTGGAACGTGGGCAACCCACATCAAAGCAGTAAAAGACGCTAATCCAAAACCATGACAGCAAAGATTAAACTAAACGCAGCATCAGGTGGTGGGTCAGTTAGTCTACAAGCACCTTCATCATCTAGTAATAACAGAGTTTATACTCTGCCTGATTCAGCACATATTTCAACTTTAGCTGGAATAACAGAGGTCGATCAGTGGTATTTAACATCTAATTGGACAACAACAGGAGCTATTATAACAAGTTGGTCAAGATTTACTCAAGCTAATGTTTCGGCAGCCTCACCTTTAGGCACAGGAATGTCTCATAGTTCTGGTACGTTTACTTTCCCAAATACAGGAAAATGGCTAATATTGGTTTCGGGTGTTTATAGTGTAGTGCCGGGCGATACTGTTCTTATTCATACAAAAGTAACAGTTGATGATAGCAATTATTACGTGTATGCAACTGGTAAAGATGGTAATGTTTCTGGTAACAATGCAAAAGGTGGAGGTAGTGTTTCGTTTGCATTTGTTGATGTAACCAATACAAGTGATGTAAAAGCACATCTTTTTGCACAATCAATAGCAAGTGGTACAAGCATAGATGGATACTCTTCAGATGATGGAGTGCAAACCAGTGTAATTTTTATTCGTATAGGAGATACTTAAAAATGTCAGAGATCAAGGTCAATTCAATCAAGGGTGTAGGAGCCAGTACTGCTGCTATTACTGTCAACAATACTGATGGAACGTGTACTGCCAATATTACTAATAACCTAAGTAATCGCAATGTTATAATTAATGGAGCAATGGAAATAAGTCAACGCGACACGTCATTTAATCAACCAGCAGACGCCGCTTACACTTTAGATAGGTTTGCTGTTTTTAGAAATGGTGCTGGAATAATGGATATAGAACAATCAACAACCGTTCCAGCAGGGGAAGGATTTAAAAATTCTTTAAAATGTACTGTTGATACTGCTGATAGTTCTATTGGTGGCACTGATTTTGGTGGACTTTTTCACAAAATAGAGGGTCAGAACATACGTCAATTTGAATTTGGAAATTCGTCAGCAAAACAATTTACCTTATCTTTTTTTGTTAGGTCTAATATTACTGGCACATACAGTGTTTCTTTTAGAAATGGCTCTGCAAACAGATATTTAGTGAAAGAATATACCATAAGCTCTGCTGATACTTGGCAAAAAATTACTATTACTGATACAGCAGATTTAACAGGAACTTGGGCGAGTGACAATACAACAGGGTTACAAATTAATTGGTGTTTATGGGAAGGAGGCTTTACAGCAGCACCTAATACTTGGGGAACAGGTAATGTAGTTGGTTCTATAAATAATGTTAATTGGGTAGAAACAGTGGGAAATACATTTTATTTGACAGGAGTTCAATTAGAAATAGGGTCATTTTCGAGTGACTTCGAATTTAAAAGCTTTGCGGATGAATTAAGGAGGTGTCAGAGATATTTTTGGAAAACTTATAATTATGGAGTAACTCCTGCAACTGCAAGCGATCCGGGTTCTATTTTTGGTAGGAATTACTCAAGTAATTCTAGATCACAAAATTCTTTAGATGTTCGATTTACTGTTACAATGAGAACTACTCCTACTACTGTTAATGCTTATGCACCACATAGCGGTACTATTAGTAAGGTATCCACTGGTAGTGGTAATGCACCAGCATGTGGGACAGAAAAAACTTTTACCCAACCGCAAATGTTAGGTGAAAGTGGTTTTAGTAGTATTCAAACAGAGGATATTCCAGCAGAAGATTTTGTTGGCGCACACTTTACATGCGATGCGGAGCTTTAATTATGAGTTATAAATACATAAAAGATCCTGATACAGGAAATAATTTAACTAATTGGATTAGAAGAAAAGCTGATTTAGCTACTATTAGAATAGATGATCCTAATAATGAACATCCGGATTTTCTATCTTATAAAAAGTGGATAGAAGCAGGAAACACACCCGAAGCTGCTGATTAATTAACCTTGTCTTGCATCTGCCTTGTCATATAGCTGGTTATTAAATATAAAGGAGTGATGGTAGGAATAATTATTAAAAAAGATATAATTAGACTGTGAGAAATTGCTTTCAGTATTGCCTCTTTAACCATGTTTCAAAAGATTTGCCAGATAGCTTCATTGTTGTCCCTTTTTCTAACCTTGTCAATGTTGGGCGGTTCATACTACGCTTACAGATTTGTCACCTCTGAGCAATTCAAAGCAAGGGTGATGAATGAAGTTCTGAACAATGTACAGGGCATGATGCCCAAAGTTTTGGATAATGCTTTGCCAGATATGACAGGGCCAACAGTTCCAGAGTATATCAAGCCTAAAAGTTAATGGAGATACCAGAAATAGGTATCAGACAAATTAATGTTCCAGAGGTCTATATTCCTGAGATATACAAGCCTGACCCTGTATTACCTGATATAACAAATTTAGAAATAGATGTTGTTGGTTGTACTTATCAGCATAGAGATATAAAAAACACTGGTAATACACAGCTTTTGCTAGATGATCCTAATGGAGTATTTACGACTTGTGGTGAATCTTTATTTCCTAGCTTTTACCCTATCGACTACAGACCAGATCAGTTGGTGATTACTGAAGATATACCGATAACAAATGATGCCCCACCAATGCCAGAGTCTGATGCTCCAGAGGTAAAAAATACAAAAGAAAAAGAAGAAATAAAAATAGAACCATGCCCACCAAAAGATGCACCATTTATGGCTGGTGATTACAGAAATGATAAAAAAATCCAAAGATTAGTAAAATATGAAAAAACCATAGGAGGCTCCTGTGATCCGATCTGGGAAGATGTACCATTCCGAGAAAGTTTTATTGGTACTCCTGAAGTTCTCGTTTCTACTGCTATTATCGGTCTGGTTGCTGGTGGGTCTGCGGCTCTTGTTCCTATAATTCAAGGAATTGCAAAGGCTGGTATTAAGAAGTTAGGCAAGCGTTTTTCTAAAAAAGACAAGGTATAAACATAAGCAAAGGATTTTACAAGCCCTTTACAGGCGATTTAAAAGCCCTATTTTTTTTCGATTTTGTGAGTATGAGGCAAAACTTGGTTTGGTAAGGGAATAAGCTTTACATCTTTACAAGTGACTGCGTGTTCACCTGTCAGAACTACTCCTAACTTTGCTTGCTTGCCACATACCTCTAATCTATATAAAGCCATTTCTAATTTTGTTTTTTTGATTAATAACTCTTGAGCTTCGATATTTACAGCCGCAGCTTTCTTGCATAGCTCACCACCATTTCCCAAAGGAATATTAAATTGCATAGATATTCCATAATTTAAGTTGTAATTATCTTTTTCAAATCTTGGTGTTTCTTGGACATATTTGATCTCACCTGTGTCCTCGTCATAGATGTTTTGTCTGGTAACTGTCTCTATTGGCCTGTTAAAGCTCCATGCGTCTGTTAAATAAGGAGTTATGGTCAAACTGGGCGAGGTGCAAACAATCCCTTGACTGTAGCGATTCTGGGGCAAGCTGGAAGGAGTTATCATTGTCGCATTATTATTGACTACCCCTTGAGCATTGCTGCTGGGCGAGGCAACAGTTGTATTAGCCAAAACCCTTGCAGGGCAAAGGATTACAAGAATCACTGACCAAAAATACTTTGAGTTTCCGTTGTGGTAGTGGTAGTAATAGTCCGATTTATTGTAGTTACGTTTGAAAGGCCAGCACCCTGTAAAGATTCTACCAGTGAAAAGCTTTCTCCAGTATTTACTATTTTCCATCTTGGCACAGCCTCAAGCTCTGGACTTGTCCAACTAAACTGGACACCACTAAGAGTCTGAGTTGTTCCAGCAACTGTCGAAGGATTGATATAACCATCAAGGTCTGCTGATTCGATATTATGTCCAGATGCTGAGTAAGAAAAGCCAGAATTGTATTGGTGCGAAGTGATTGTCTCATTAATTACTGATTGCGAAGTAGAACTCTGAGTACTAGAACCTGACCTAAACTGAGGTACTACAGGCGTTGCAAGGGTTCTCAGAGGTAGTAGTAATATTAATAATAACCAAAACCTAGTCAATTTCAATCTGAACAGTAGTTGACGCAATGCAGCTAGTTCCAGAACCGCCAGCAGTGCAAGTATGAATACCAGAGGATAAAGAAGTAAGAGCTAAATTTCCAGCAGTTCCACCAGAAATAACTGTTGTCTGTCCACCTAATACTGGGAGAGTTGCTATGCCGCTTGATGGAGTGATTGCTGATTGCTGAGAATCGCCAGCTTGGTAACTTTCTGAAAGAGAGAACGCTGACCCTGCCGTTGTTACTGTCTTATTAGTATTTACTAAATCTGGCACTCCATCAGTTAAGCTACCAAGATTAAGGCCACCAATAGCATTTGTCACCACACTGTCCCCTGTTCCTGTAGAAGTAGTAATATTATTTCCACTTATAGAGTATGAACTAGGTGCGGCATTTGTAATTACATAAGGAGAGTCAATAGAAATCTGTGCAGAGGTTACGTATTTTGCTGTGATGTCAGCAAAGGCACTAGAGGGAGAAAGAAAGATGATGAAAGGCAGTAATTTTTTCATTTGATACCAACTTTAGTATTCTTATTATCCACTATAACTGGTTTCTTGCCGTTGCCATTTTTACCTTTTATAGAGATCCCATAAGCCGAAGCAATATTTCCCACAAGGCCAGCAGCAAAGGTGTCTAGCCTTATCTTTTCCATGTACCCCAAAGTCATAACGGATAAAGCCCAAACCAAAATTAAAAGTCTGATCCCATGTCCAAAATAATCACGACTTTCCTTTTCTTCTTCTTCCATGAAATTAAGGTTTCTTGTTTAATACTGGCATTTTAGCTATGTTTGGAAAAACAAACAATTCAATGATCCGTATTCTTAAGCCTATCCTTTTGACTTTCTGCAAAACAAACGCAGTCAAAAAATTAATTCTTGACCTTTTAAAAGCTTTGGTCAAAACAACAGACAACACGATTGATGACAAAATTGTAGAAATGATAGAAACAAAGCTATGGCCTAGCTTATGAAAAACATAATTGACGCACTGACTAGCAGCTACAGCCTTGAAGGTGAGTTTGAGGTGCAAAAGTCTATAAAATTTATTGAAAAGCTAGAGGATATTGAACTACTCAAGCCTTATGCAGTAAAACTATTACAGACAAACGCAAAACAAGCACACTTTATAAGCACTTCTCTTGAAGTTATATCTCAGCAAGCCGCTTATATATTTAAATTAGAAAAAGAACTAAAAAAGAAAAAAGCGACCCTTTGGGATCGCATTAGGTTTGTTATATTTGGAAAGAAGAAGAGGACTTATTGACTATATCGCTTAATAAAATGCACATGACCTCATTACCTAAGGCTGGCTCACACTTTATTCCTCGAAGGGAACTCAATACTTTTTGCAAAAAAGTACGACAAGAACACTAGAGCCATAATTCTTTTTTCTTGCAAAAGAGCAGCTTTATTCTCTGGGTATTTTCAGAGTTGTCATGCCTCAATTTATGGGACTAAATCTTTTTCTGTTATGTCAATCCAATTTACAGACTCAATAAGTTCTCCGGTTTCCTTATTTTTCCTCAAAGTTTCACAGAACTCATAAGTTCTTTCAGATTCTGGGTGATAAAAAATCTGACCTACATAGGGATTTTTTGGAAAAGTTACTAAGTACATAATCAAAAAGGTAAATCTTCGGGAAGTTCACGCTGGTTTGCTTTGACGTTTACAGTCCTTTCAGAGGCTGGTTTAGGGTTTAATGGTGCAATCTTACCTGAGTTGCCCCAGAGGCCGCCCCAGATCGAAAAACCAGCTATTTCATCATAGTCTGATTTGCTTTTGTAAACCCTTATCTTAGTATCTTCGATATGGGCGTTATCAACCATAGTTTGTAACCAGTTTGCCATTTTCATAGCTTCATCAACTGATATGTCAATAATTAGGTTTCTTTCTGGTGCATTGTCTCTATCGCTGTTGTTGTCAACGATTCTAAATTTTGCGTTAAATGCGGTGTTTGCC
>FUFK010075493.1_pt1 | contig 10756 bp, 10 predicted proteins | sample 1021851 | NCBI WGS metagenome assembly FUFK01 (sample SAMEA51879418, study PRJEB19060) | metagenome
TATAGAAAGTCTAGTTACAGGTTTTGAACCAATTATTATGACTAATGTTTCAAAGAAGAAATTTTGTCACCGTCATTTAGTAGCTGAGTGGCTTGAAAATGAACTTGGTATAGTAATTGAAGAATATAAAGTAGGAATGGTTACTCGTTCCAATGGCTATATGAAAAAAAACACTAATCCAACACTATTTTAATATGATTAGATTCTACATATTTATATTTTTAATTTTTATATCATGCGATAAAAATAACCTTCAAAACTTTGAGTTTGAACTCAGGGAGGAAGTTATGGTTGAAAATGCTGTTTTCCGAATTTCTTACAATGAAAAGAAGGAACAACCAAATTGGATAGAATATACGGTTAGGGATTTTGTAAAAGTTGCTGATCGNGGTAACATGGATTTTTACACTGTTAGAAATGTATGGACATCAGATGATAATGATTATTACAAAAATGAATGGGATAAAGGTCACATGGCTCCAGCTGGTTCCTTCACAGATTCATGGTCCAATTTAGCAAAAACATTTTCTTTTGTTAACTGCGCATTACAAAAAGATAGCCTAAATAGGGGAGAGTGGAGAGAGCTTGAGGAGCAAGTAAGATATTGGGCTAAGGATACAGGTCCCATTGATGTAAGAATTGAATTAAAGTTTTCATCCAATAGCACTATTTTGGAAACAGGTGCTACGGTTCCAGATGGATTCTATAAGTATTTAACTTTTTCGGATAATAGGAAAATGTGTTTTTATTTTGATAATTCTGTTACTGACAAGGACTGGTCAGAACATGAAATTAACTGTAATTAAATCATTTTTTTTAAAATAGATTTTCTTCCTACTTTCATCATAATTACATCCTGATTTACATTCCAGCCTCTGGCAGGTGAGAATTTCCTGCCATACAGAATAATTTGTATATGTAANTTATTCCAAAGTTTTTTTGGAAAAAGTCTTTTTGCATCTTCTTCAGTTTTTTTAACGTTTTTCCCGTTGGAAAGCCCCCATCTAAACATCAATCTGTGGATGTGTGTATCAACAGGAAATGTAGGTATTCCAAATGCTTGTGAAAGAACAACACTAGCTGTTTTATGACCTACGGCTGGTAGGCTTTCAAGAGCTTCAAAAGTTTTTGGAACTTTTCCATCATATTTATCAATTAAAATTTTTGAAAGACCATGTATGCCTTTGGATTTCATTGGAGATAAACCTACTGGTCTAATAATAGCTCTAATTTCTTCAACACTTAATTTTACCATGTCGTAAGGGTTGTCTGCCTTTTCAAAGAGAATCGGAGTAATTTTATTAACCCCAGCATCAGTGCTTTGAGCAGATAACAATACAGCAATCAGTAAAGTATATGGATCTTTATGATCTAATGGAATTTCAATTTTAGGAAACAAGTCCTCTAAAACATTTATGATAAAATTAATTTTTTCAGATTTATTCATTTTATTTAAATTTACTCATAAAATTTTTATAAATGAATACATTGAAAATAGGTGATAAGATTCCAGCATTTGAATGTTTGGATAACACAGGAAATATTGTTAACAGTGATGATTTGATGGGAAAAAAATTAATTGTGTTTTTCTATCCAAGAGCTAATACACCAGGATGTACCGCTGAAGCATGTAATATTTCTGATAACTACANTAAACTGGATAAAATGGGTTACAATATTTTAGGTGTTAGCTGTGATAAGGTTGAAACTCAGAATAAATTTTCTAATAAATTTGGATTCCAATACCCGCTTTTAGCAGACACTGAAAAAAAACTTGTTAAACTTTTTGGGGTATGGGGACCTAAAAAATTTAGAGGCAGGGAGTATGAGGGAATTCATAGAATGACATTTATTTTCGATGAAGACTTAGTGTTAACCCGATTAATAGACAAGGTAAACACAAAAGAGCATGCAGATCAAATAATCAATGGTTGAAATTAACTGTATCCGAAAAGCTTTTTCTTTTTTATTAGATCAGAAACATTTTTAGGAATATCCTTTTCCCAATCTTTTTTCCCTTTTTTGATATTTTCAAGTACTTTCCACGAAAATATCTTCAAAAGCTTTTTGTTGTAATCCTTGATATCAATAATTTTTTTATTGTCTTTGAAAAACTTGTATAAGTTCTTCATTTTATTGTTTACAACTAAATTATTGCTGTCAATTAATTTATCTTTTTTTAACATTGGGTAGAGTAGTACAGTTACATTTTGAGAAAATAAATTTCCAAAGGCTTCAAGAATCCCACCATTTAAGTCNTTATAATATTTGTCTTCAAAAACTTGTATAAGATTATCAACACCCATAGTCAGAACAATTTTTTTGTCAGTATACTTGTTGTAATACTCAGATAGCTTATAATATTCTTGAAAATTTGTAATCATGACAGTTTTACCCATAGAACAAAGTAATTGAGCTCTGTCTAGAAAATCTTGCTCATTAACCTCACCATCAGATATCAAGTTTGANAAGGTAATTTCAAATATTGATATTGAGTTTTTTTTGNTGAAGTTTTTATCATTTTTAACGATTGTCAATGATTTCTCATACATATCCTCATTAACTTTAGTAACTGGTCTAAAACTTCCTCTTATAGTTAAGATATTTTTTTTGTAAAGTTCTGCTGCGGGCAAAATATTTTTTCCATCGGGTCCAAACATAACGGCCTGAGTCATATTATTTTTTATTAAATCTAAGCTTATTAACCTATTATCAACATCCTTAAATAATTTACCTGAGAAATTAATAGTATCAATTTCAATTGAATTTGGATTAATATGATCATATAAATACCTAATCAATGATCTAGGCTTATTATGTTTGTAATAAGCTCCATATATGAGATTTACACCCATAATACCCAAAAGTTCTTGCTGGGTTTTAGCATCATTTACATGAAACCTGATATGCATTTGAATTTCACTGTATTCCTCAGTACTATCCGTTTGAAATTTTATACCCATCCATCCATGCCCTTTAAATTTCTTTGCAAAATCAATGGTTGCTACAGTGTTCGCAAATGAAAAAAACATTTTTTCAGGATTATCATCTCTGCTCACACGATTTTCTAGTAAATTAATTTCGTGATTCAACATTTTTGTCAGCCTTGACTTAGTTACAAATCTATTGTCATGTTCCTCACCATATATTGCATTACTAAAGCCTTTATCATAGGCACTCATTGTTTTAGCGATTGTCCCTGAGGCTCCACCAGCTCTAAAAAAATGTCTAGCGACCTCTTGACCAGCGCCTATTTCTGCAAATGTTCCGTAAATATTATCGTTGAGATTAATTCTAAGAGCTTTATCCTTAACAGACAGGAGTTTTTCAAATTCTTTATCGCCCTTTAATGAAACTACCATTACAATAATTCTTTACAAATTTAATAACTCTCATTGATAACTNCATAGAAAAAATTTTAAATTTGGTAATNATAATGAAAGTTACTTTCTTAGGTACTGGAACTAGTACAGGAATTCCTACNATTGGGGTAGAAAGAGAATCGTGTTTAAGCTCAGATAAACGTGATAATAGGTTGAGATCTTCAATTCTAATAGAATACAAATCAAAATCTATTTTAATTGATTGTGGTCCAGATTTCAGGCAGCAAATGCTCAGAATAAACAAAACTAAAGTTGATGCAATCTTTTTTACACATGAACATGCAGATCATACTGCTGGGTTAGATGATATTCGTCCAATTTCATTTCATCACGGTAAAATCCCAATATATGCTCATCAGCGAGTAGTGGATAATTTAAAAAACAGGTTTGATTATTTATTTGATAAAAAGGGTGATTATCCAGGTTCCCCTCATGTATATCCTAACATAATTAATGAGGGTCAGATTTTTAAATATGAGGATATTTCTGTTTTACCAATTACTTATATGCATCATAAACTACAAGTTTTTGGATTTAGAATTGAAAACTTTGCTTATGTTACTGACTTAAAAGAAATTGAAGAATTAGAACTCGATAAATTACGTGGCCTTGATACCTTAATATTGAATGCGCTAAGACACAAAGAACATTACTCTCACATTAATTTGACTCAAGCNATTGAGATGGTTGAAAAACTAAAACCCAAAAAAGCATATCTAACTCATATCGCACCTGATATGGGATTACACTCGGATACCGAGAAATTACTTCCTAAATCTGTGTTCTTATCTTATGATGGTCTAGAATTATTAATTAAAAATTAATATTTTTTGTAAAGCCAATCTAAAAATGATTTTAAATTTTCCTGATTAACTCCATGACCCTGATCAAAACTTTCAAATACATAGTCAATATTATTATCATCTAATATTTTATTTGTTTCAATTGATTCATTGTAGGGGATGACCTCGTCATTTGTTCCATGAGAAATATAAATAGAGCTATTATTTTTTTTCAAGCATAGTAAGTCTTTTTCAACATATCCACTCAACGCAACAAGATTTTTAATTTTTGAGTTAGAGCATTGGACAATTCCATGCCCAAGGATTGCACCTTGACTAAAACCAATAATTGAAATTCTTTTACTGTCACAATTATATTTTTCTATGAAATAATCCAGCTCATCAATTAATTTATCTCTTATTTGTNGAGCTCCTNCAATATCATAATTTTTTACAGATCCATCATAATATATATTATACCAAGCATAGGAGTTAGGAAAAAGTGATAATGGTGCGCGAAGTGAAATTATTGTTGCGTCTTTNGGAAGTANTCTTGAGAATGAAAAAAGGTCTTCTTCGTTACTCCCATAACCATGTAAGAGTAAAATTAATGGAGCATTTATTTTTGACGATTTTTTATGAAGGTAAAAAAAACTAGTTTCCAAGCACTTTTACTAAATTATTAGATATAATACCATAAGCTTTTCCATTGAGNTTAGAATTAATGAAGCAGCTGTTTTTTGATTTTGAAATAACATTTTCTTTANTGAATAAATANTTNTGTTNAGGGTCAAATAATGACAAATTAGCATNTTCACCAANATTGATATTTGTNTCTTTNATTCCAAAAATATTTTTGCCTCTAGTTAAAATATCAATTGATTTTTCAACTTTAAAAATTGAGTTAAGGGCACCAAAAATAGATTCTAGCCCAGTAGATCCAAATAATGAGTTTTCAAAATCAGTTTTCTTATTATCNATNTCAATTGGNGAATGATCCGAGGTTACAAAATCAATAGTTCCATCACTNACTCCTTTGACCAGTGCTTTTTGGTGTCTTTCATCTCTNATAGGCGGCATTACTTTGAACCTTGTGTCAAAATCTTTAAGTTTTTCATCATTAAAAAAAAGATTGTTTATGGATACGCTACAAGAAACATTTAATTTATTGTTTTTTGCCTCTTTAATTAGTTTTACAGACTCCTCAGTTGAAATGCAAGGAATATGAATTTTTCCACCTGTATATTCCAAGATTTTAAGATCTCTTTTAAGCATTAATTCCTCNGANAGAGATGAAATTCCTTTCAGTCCATAATTGGTGCTAACTGTTCCTTCATGCATTTGGCCNTCAGGACACAATGATTTTTCAAACGGAAATGATAAAATAAGCCCNTCAAAGTTTTGAACATACTGCAAAGCAATTTTTAAAAGATTTGGATTAAGTAAAGGTTTTTTAAAATCATAAAATCCAACTGCACCTGACTCATACATTTCATACAAATCTGCTAATTCCTTTGATTTAGCCTCTTTAGTTAAACATCCAAGAGGGTGAATATTCACTGGAAGTTTGTGTGATTTAACATAAATAATATCAGCTTTAGTATCCAAATATGGACTTGTTTCTGGATTCAAAACCACGTCGGTAAAACCAGAAAATGCTGCAGCCTGTGACCCGTTAGACAATGTTTCTCTTTCTTCTAAACCAGGTTCACCAAAACAAACGCTTGAATCAAACCATCCTGGGGAAATATGGAGGTTTTTCAATGTAATTTTTTCTTTGCCTTTCGAATCTGAAATATTACTTGAAATCTCTTGAATTTTTCCTTTATCAATTAAAATATCTTGGGTCTTGCCATTGAATTTACTCTTGGCGTCAACGATTTTAGCAGACTTTATTAGTATTGACATAGAAAGTCAATTTGATGCAAATATAGTTATCATTTTTAAATATTATCAAAATCCCTCATACATACCTAATCCAAAGAGTGAAAAATCATATTTCACTGGATCATTTTTATCAAAANNTCTGAGTTTATTATCTAACTCAATTAAGGTTTTTATATCATTTTGCTTTCTTTTTATTAAACCTAATTTTCTGNCAACTCTTCCAGTATGAANNTCAAGGGGGCATGANAGCCTTGATTTAGATATTTTTTTCCAAATTCCAAAATCTACATTTTCATCATCTCTAACCATCCATCTTAAAAACATATTTATTCTTTTACAAGATGAGCCTTTCATAGGGTTTGAAACATGTTTTTGAGTTCTTTTTTCGTGCTTAACTGAAAAGAATATTTTTCTAAAATTTGAAATTTCATTAAATAAAAATTCATCTTTATTTTTTATTAAAAATGTGTTTTCTAAACCATCATGATTTAAGTAAATATTTTTTAGAGAAATTATAAAAAATTGAAAATCAGTGGTATTAAATGTTCTGTGAACAAAATTCAATTTTTTTATTTCATTTTTTGTTGAGTTGATGATGAATTCATGTGGGGAAAAATCTAAAAGTTCCATCATTTTTTTTGCACTTTTGATTATAGATTTTCTATTACCCCAGGAAATTATACTAGTTAAAAAAGCAGAAATCTCAATATCCTCTTTTTTATCAAATAAGTGCGGTATTTGGATTGGATCATCTTTGATAAAATCAAAGCTGTTGTATTGTTGATACTTTAAATCAAGAAAACTTTTTAGATCTTCACTATTTTGACCACTTACCATCCTTTAATACCAAACATTTTCTGGCAATTTTTGAAAATTTTTCATTGTGTGTTACTAAAACAATGGTTACACCTAGTTCCTTATTAATTTTTTTAAACAATTCCTGAATTTTTTTAGCATTGTCAGAGTCTAAATTTCCAGTTGGTTCATCAGCTAATAATAAACTAGGATTATTAATTAATGCCCTTGCAACAGCAACTCTTTGCTTTTCACCACCAGAGAGAAATTCGGGCTTTTTATCTAATATTTTATTTATGTCAAGGATACTAGAAAGTTTATTTAAATTATCGTGAGATTTACTAGAGTCAAATTTTCCAATCATAGTTGGAAGAAGAATATTTTCTTTTGCTGTTAATTCAGGTAATAATTGATGAAATTGAAATATAAATCCAATCTTTTTATTTCTAAATGATGACAATTCTTTATCATTCAGTTTGGTTAAGTCTATTTTTTCAAATAATAGTGAGGTTTTGTCATTTTTATCAAAACTATCAATCGTGCCTAAAATGTTTAAAAGTGTAGTCTTTCCTGCACCTGATGGACCAACTATTGAGATGAAGTCACCTTTATCAATCTTCATCGAGAGATTATTTAGAACAATTTGATTGTTATAAGATTTATTAAGATTCTTTATTTCAATCATTTCTTCTTAATTTATTAAAATCGATTAAATAGTTAATTCTTAATGAAAGCTGATGTTCAACAGGGAATTCAAAGAGATTTTTCAAACTTTTATAATATTTTAAACCAGACTCATTATCTCTGTTAAATATTTGATTTTTATATTGAAGTGTAATTGTGCTTCCTGGTGAAAACCACCAATCAAATGTTAAATCTACATTCCATAAGTTAAAGTTAGTGTTTGGATCATTTCTCAAAAGTGAATAATCCACAATTTCTCTCAAACCATTATCAAGAAGTTTATATAATACTTGATCATATTTTGCAACACTCCAGAAATTTCTAAACTTTAATGCTAGATATTTATAGTTATCGATATTGTAAGTAAGATCAATCGAGTTTTCAATGGATTTAACTAATCTTTTCCCAAAATGTATATCATTATTTCTTTTTTGTAAAAACCCAATATCATCACCTTTTTTCTCAGATTCTGATCTAAAATTTAATGTTAATTTATTTGATGCCCTGTATTTTGCATTAAGCCTCAGTCTATTTCTATACGTATTTTCATCAAATTGTTTGTTATTGTATCCGTTAGATTCAAACTCAAAACCATAAGAAAAAGTATTGTTATTATTAGTGTTAAAACCAAATTCAAGTCCATAATTTGCAGGTTCAATTACATACCTATCCTCAGTTCTGGTTTCATAAAAATCTCTATTAGAGCCTGTGTAATCAAAAACTATTTGAAAATTTATTAGTTTTTGAGTTTGAAAATCATGACTAAATCTCCAACCTGAACCTGTTCTCAAGAAATCATGAAATCTAAATCTATTGTTTAAAAAAAACAAGCTGTTATAGCTCCTTAAAAACTTATTTTCTTTAGCCATCTTATATCTCACACTTGATCTAAATACTTGAGCATTTTTTAGGTTGAATATGCCTAATTCATTTTGGTTGTAGTATCTGTCAATACCACCCCATCCTAACCCAAACCTAAAATTACCTCTCAGCTCGTTTATATTTATCGCTCCCCTAAAGCCCTTTTTATCAGAGAATCTTGGAGCATAGCTTCGAAAAAAATGTGTTTTAATATTAAAATTTCTTTTATTATCAAATAAATCTATAACAAGAGCAGAGGAATTGCCATTTAGGCCTGATGATCGATTAACATTTGTATTTAAAAAACTTATTGATGAATAATCATTTATGAGCTGTTGACTTAATGATAATACATTATAATTTGTTAAAGGTGAAATTAATTCTCTTCTNNCNGNGTTATCAGAAATATCTTTGAAATACGCATAGGCTTTTCCAGTTATTGCATTAATAAATCCAATACTTAACTTACCATCAGTTGTTCCTGTAACTTTTATTGAATTGATCAAATCTGGTTTTTCATCGTATCTAATTAATTCCTCATTTTCATTTAAATAATCATCCTCATCAAAATTAATATCCTGTCCAATTCTCCTGCTGTAGAAAAAGTTTCCACTACGGTATCCTATACCATCAGCTTTTTCAAATAAATCTGCTCCCTCAGTAAAAAAAGCTCTTTTTTCTGAAAATTGTTGTTCAAATGGGCTGAGATTTAATTCTCTATCATCAAAAGAAACTTGACCGAAGTCAGGAATTAATGTCATATCTAAAGTAAAGCTGTTATTAATTCCATATTTTAAATCCATTCCTGCTGAATATGATGAACTCGACTTTGACCCCTTTTGTGCATTAACAGATGACTGTAAGTATGGGTAAAAGAATAGTCTTGTGGGTGGTTTAATATTTTCTAAATTTTTTAATAGACCCATAGATTCATGATATTCAAATACTTTTGAATCAACAGGATTCCAAGCATATCCATTGTCATCTAGATCTGGCATTGATCTGCCAAAATTTAATCCCCAATTTTGAATATCTTTTTCTGGAAATCTAATAGCACTGTATGGGATAATAAATTCAACTGACCATCCATCATTATTTACATTCATTTTAGCATCAAAAACTGTATCATAATTTAGGCTTTCCCCACTAAATTCTCCAGAGCTAAAGGAATCTCCAATGGCACCTGAGCTTGTAATAATAAACCCAAAATGATTTAATCTATCATCATAAGTATCTAGTGATATCCAAAAGGCTTCACTTTTAACTCCGAAAATTTGATCTCTAGGACTAAACTCAATGGGGATATTTTTTGGATCTGGATGATTTAATTGTGCACCTATATATAAAGCGTTATCATCATATCCAAAATAAACTTTTGAATCATATTCATCAGGTATTTTTTCTCCAGCCTTAGTTTCAGGCATTATTAAAGTAAAATTTTCAGCAGCTTTTATATTTCTCCATTCATCTTCGGAAAGTAAACCATCAATTTTAGGAGCTTCATTGAATCTGTAAGCCTCTAGACTTTTTCTTTCTTGTGAATAGATATTTAAAATTGAGATTAATAAAATAAAATTAAGTAATACTTTCATGAATCGCAGCAAATATACTTACAAAAAAAAGATATGAACTCTACGATTTAATTAAAATTTTCAGAGAATAATTAACTATTTGTTTTTTTTGATTTTATTATAATCAATTAAATAATTCAATCGAAGTGAAAGCTGATGCTCTGTTGGTGTTTCAAATAGATTTTTAAGACTATTATAATAATTGATTCCAGATTGATTATCTCTATTAAAAATTTGATTTCTATATAACAAAACCATATTACTTCCAGGAGCAAACCACCATTCAAAATTTAGATCTAAATTCCAGATGTTAAAATTTGTATTTGGATTTCTGTTCAGGATGGAGTAGTTTACTTCTTTTCGAGTTCCATCATCTAATAATTCAAAAAGCTTTTCATAGTAATCTGCCGTACTCCAAAAATTTCTGAACCTCAAACTTAAAGATGCATCTCTGTTAAAGTTATATTCCATTCTTAAATTATTTTCTATTGATTTTATATTTCTTAAACCAAAATAGATTAGTCCATTTCTTTTCATCAAAAAACCTACGTCATCATTTTTTCTCTCATTTGATGTTCTAATATTTATTGAAAATTGTTCTGATATTCGATAATCAACATAAAATCTAAACTCATTTTGAAATTTATTTTCATTGAATTGATAATTCTTATAATTTGTAAAAATATAATCAGTACCAAAAGAGAATTTTTTAGTATTATCTGAATCAATTCCAAAACTAGTTGTTAATAATGATGGATCTAAAATAAATCTATCTTCTGTTCTAGTTTCATAC
>FUFK010058291.1_pt1 | contig 10753 bp, 6 predicted proteins | sample 1021851 | NCBI WGS metagenome assembly FUFK01 (sample SAMEA51879418, study PRJEB19060) | metagenome
CCTTGTCTGGTGGATGGTTTTGCCATTATTCTGCTTCTACCTCAGCTGCTAAGTTTTCGTACTTTGTTTGCCACTCAAGTGCTTTTGCTGCTAATTGAGTTTTTTCATCATTAAAGTCAGTCATTACAGTGGTCAGTTTTGCTTCCAAAAGAATATTTTGGTTTGTTAATGTTGCGATTTTTTGATTATAAAGTTTAATCAAAGTGTTCACGTCAACGTCATTATTTTGATTCATGGTTTTTTATGAGTTAGAATGAGCCCCCATCGATGGTGGTTGTAAACATTGGTTTACTGGTATAGTTGACCACCACTGCTGATGGTGTAAGACCAGTTCCTGCTCCATTCAATGTGATGTCAGCAGATGTACTAAATGTTCCCTCAACTCCGATAAGAGTTATAGATGTTGAGTTTACTGTTGTTTTGACAATACCATTTTGTGTTCCACCTGCTTGTCTTACATATTGACCTGCAGTAACATTAAGTGCACTTGGTAGTGTTAATACCACTTCAGTTACAGCAGTTAAGATCTGTGTAGAAGTGAATGTAGCACCGCTAGGAGCAGTTGTGGAGGTTTGAAGACCTGCGTTGGTAAAATATACTATACCATGTGTTGCGAAGTCTCCTGATTGATAGTAGATACCTTTAATGTCAAGATATCCCTTAGTTCCTGAAATAACTTCAGCAGTATTTGTTGCATCTGGAACATAAGTCCACTTTCTACTACCATCTGTATCAGCAGTAGCACTGTCATCCATTCCAAAGAATCCAAGTTTATTATTTGCTGTACCAACACCNACATTGTAGTTAAATGAAATACCACGGTCAGTATTAGTATCCTTCGCGTGAGTAACTGTTAGTTGAGTTGAGGTTGATATTCCAGCAGTGGTATTAGCACTTATAGTGATTACTTTTGTTCCAGAATTTATATTTGAAATTGTTGTGTTATTTGGAATTCCTGAAGCCGCAACAACGTCAGAGACCTGTAATCCAACAACAGAGTCAACCGTGATTGTATTTGTACCACTACCTACAGTTGCCATGACAGTTCTAACACTAGTCACGTCACCTACCCTCATGATAGCATCATTAACTGTTACGGTTGTAGAGTTAACGTTGGTTGTTGTACCATCAACTTGTAAGTTACCTTTGATAATAACATCACCCTCATTACTTAATCCACTTGGGAAAGGGTCAATGAATAATTGATTACCACCACCAGTTAATGTTTCTATTCTATTTGAGTGAATACCAATATTACCAACAGTTAGTGCAGATTGTGGAGGAACCTTAATACCACCAACAAATGTTGATATACCAGTTACCTGTAAATCTCCACCAACATTTAAATTCTTCTCTATACCTACACCACCTTCAAATATGACTGAACCAGTATCTTTGCTGCTTGATTGTGTAGTATTATCAAAACTTATCTGTGCACCAGCAAATCTTAACTTATCAGTTCCGTTCTCATCATATTCAATTGTTGCATCAGCAGCTGCTGTTCCCGCACTTCCTCCACCAAAACCAAGTTTGGTGTCATCAGGAATCATTACTTCACCAGATCCATTTGGATTAAAGATTATATCTCCGTCTGTATTACTAGATGATATTTCATTATCTGCTGCACCTATGGTTATATTATCTACATTCCATAAATCTACCTTTCTGTTCTGATCAAGTATTGCTACAAAACCGTTTGCTGCGTTTGCAGAGTTAGACACACCAGCAACTGATCCAGCAGTGTGTGCCATGAGATCAGTGTAGTATTTACCTCCAACAACATCTGGATTACCCGGAGATTGATCGTCACCTACAAAGAGTCTCTCACCTTTGTTTGCCTGTGTTCCAGCACCTATCGTTAATGCTAATTCACCAAATTGTAAAGATGTCGGAGCAGTCGCACCAGTCGATCTTTTTATCCTAATAAAACTTGCCATTTCAGAAGTTTCCTCCGTTAATATCTAAATTTTGTGTCGTTCCGGGTGTGAGTTCCATCACTCCTGTCCATTTTGTAGTTGTTGAATCGTAGACGAGCACCATACCATTTTGGGGATTTGTGATGTCAACATCACCTAAACCTGCCAGAGTTCCACTAACATTTCCTGCTAAAGACGATACGACTTTAACAGCATTCTGTTGACCAACTCTAACTTTAATGTTATCAGGCATTAGCGTGTAACTCCTTGACGTACTAAAACAGATCCCTCTACGACTCGTGTAACTTCACCTGCAGTATCCGAAACAATTACGTCATAGACATATCGTCCGGGTTTCAATCCAGCAGTAGTTGTACTAGTAAGTCCCACTTGAACAATTCCAGCGGCTGGATCAGATACTAATGCTGTGAAAGTTGCAGCTGCTGCTACGCTTCCAGAGTGTTTTCTCATCTCAGACTTGATTCCAAATCCAGATAATTCTAATGCTGAATTCGATGAAACATTTTCAAGTGTGAATTTCTGTGTGAATGTTGCTCCTGTGTTTATAACAAGATTACTAACATATACTGNCATTTATGCAATGATATAGTATGATCTATAGTTTATTTATAATTAGTTCGTTCAGAAGTCCCTTGAGAGTATCTATCTCAGATTTGAGAGCATCTATTTCCGATTTCTCAGTTAATTTTTTGTTTCTCATCTTTTTATATCGCATATATCCAGAAGTATCGCAATTTATGATTGCTCCTGTTTTTTCGTCACGATAAAGATGTTTATGTCCTTCTACTCGTATCATGCTAACGCAATTGCTCGTAGATCATTCAATCTTGGTGCCTCTGCTTCATTTGTGCCACTAAACACCACTTTGATAACGAATCCAGTAAATTCTGAAAGATTATCAGCAGTAAACTGATACTCTAAAAATTCACCACCTGTACTTGATCCAACCTTTGCATCTGGTCTACCACTATTCTTAGCAGCATTAATAACCTGATCACCAAAACCATCACCATCTGTATCAAGTAAATTATCAAATCCGGGGAACAAGTCATATGATTGTTCTCCATCTGGAATTTCAGAATTGAATAATTTGTATAGAACTCTGAAATCAGCAGATTCAGCTTTCTGCGCACTAATTAAAACCTGAAGAGATGTTGCAGGTTGTTTCAAATCAACACGGTTAGAGATATAAACTCCAGCATGAGGATCATTTGAGTTTAATTTAACTCTTGAATCTAATGCATAATCATCTATTGGTTTATTTAAACGGTTTCTAATATAGATGATTGAAGCATTCATCATATCAATCACCGGTGATAAATTTGAATCACCAGATAGCAATCTAATCGCGATTGTATTTGATCTATTTAATGGTAGATCATTCAATCTTGCTGTTTCATTTATCGGTGATGCAACTAATCTTGGTGTGCTTAATGTTTTAATTGCATTCAATTTCACATCTTCAAACCCTTGATCAAGGAATGATACCTCATTACCACCAGCACTTGTACCACTGATTGTTCTTGTACGAGCAGACAATGCTGTTTGTCCGGGTGTGATGTGATTTATTAAAGGATATATTTGATTATATTGAATATTTTGTGATACAAATATTTCATTACCTCCACCAAATGAGTCATCAAAGAAATTCATCATATCATCACCAGTTGTTCTGCCAGTGCTTCTTGGAACTTCAATATAATACTTATCAATATCACTTTTTGTTCTAAGAAGTGTTGTTGAAGGTAATTGATGGTCTGTATTAATACCAGTTAATGAGAATCCGTTAAATTCATACTTGTATACTAAACTTCCTTTTGCGTGTTCGCGAATCGCTGTTCCACTTATCCCTCTCTCAGAGATATACAGCGATTCATTACTAGAATCAACTGTTGTATATTTCATAATTTCATTGTTAACCTTAACAAAACCGGCAGTCACAGGTTTACCTTCAAATTCAGCGAATGGTAATGTTGCATTTAATCCACTTGCAGGATCATCAAGTAACAGTACACTTGTAGATAATCCAACTGCAGTATTTAAAATAACAGGCTGAGTATCAGGTTGAATATTTGAAATTTCTAACTTATTATTTCCAGAATGCATACCATGATTATAATGAGAAACCTCAATTACATTTCCAGCATGAAGTGCATCGATTGGAGTATTTACAGTACCATCCACTTGTTTGTTTCCTGTTAAGGCAACAAAATTAGTTCCATTAAAATGTAGTAAAGCAGCATTATTTGAGAATGTCTGACCTTGAACATCTGTAAGATATAAAGTATCAGTCGCGGAAATTGAATCAATTGAGAATAATGCTCCAGATCCAGATTGTTGTCCAGCACCAAGAGTCGATGTGACGATTCCCACAAGATCTCCTACAGAATAACCAGTTCCATTAGCATTTATCGCAGCACCGGTTATAACTCCATCTGATCCAGAACTTACATCAAGAGTAAGACCTGTTCCATTACCAGTTACATTGAATGTGCTAACAGTTTGACCAGAAAGACTTGCCTTATATCCAGATCCACCTGCTTCAAGTGATTCGGCAGATACAACACCACCAAGTCTTTCAACAATTCCATTTGGTGTAGTATTAGCAACACCGGCAACTCCTGCACCAATCCTTTTACCAACTGCAATCTCAGACGCTGTGGCACCTGTATCAATCTTGACTTTCATTTTTCTTGGTAAAGTTCTGATTGCGTTATTTTTGAGAGTTGGAATCAAACTACTTTCATAATTCAATTCTGGATTATATAAAATTACTTCTGCATCTCTTGATTTAGAGAAGTCTGCTTTATATAAAATACACTTAAGATCTTCAAACTGACTTGGAGTCCAAATTGATCCGTTCTGTGACTTAAATAAACTTCCTCCAATGTATTGTTTTGAGATTACAACACTCTCTGCATCAGGCAAACTTTGTGTTTCAATAGTAGGTTCACCCATACGACCAATCCATGCTTCATAGTTGTTACTAGAGGGAGCTAGAAGAACGAGTGCGTACTCTTCTCCTGATGGTAGATATATTGGAGATGGGAATGTAACTCTAGTTGCTACAGAGGCATCTTCAGACACATTAATCTGAGATGGTTCTAAAACAACTTGCGCATAATCTTGAACAAGGAATAATGTTGGAATACCTAACTCCATAGTTCTTAATTGAACTGTGAGTTTTTCTTTTACATCTTTTTTTCTAAAGAAAATATCAACTGCAGTAAGGAATGCACCACTCTCATCAACAGTGAATGATTGTGCTAATGGATCACTTCTCCTTCTCCTTCTTCTTCGACGAGGTTGTACTATCTGAGTAACATTGGTTACATTTGTAGTATTGTTTGTAACATTAGTTACATTAGTTACTTCAGTGACATTAGTTACGTTAGTAATTTCATTAGTTATGAATTCATTTGTGATATTAAATACAACTGGTACTGGAGGTGGTGGTGGAATACGAACAACCACTGTAGATTGTCTAAATGTATCAACAACTCCACTTGTACGATATGTTGTTTCCACCATACTCATAGATGGATCTCCTAGTAATGGTCTTCCATTTGTTGAACTTGATGTCAACTTAAATGTTTTTGTACCATTTTGGAATCTTAATTGTGGAACTGGAGATCCAAAAGGATCACGGAAGAAGAATGACCCTCTCAAATCGCCCACAGAGTCAGATATTAATCTAATATTAGAAACTGTAGCAGTCGCTCCACTTGTTGCTCCGACTAATTTGATTCCTGTCTCAATATATCCAAAAAATCTACCTTGTGCTTCTTCAACTAGTGATGCTATATCAATATTTAAAACTGTAGAAGATGAAGAATACAAACTAGGTAAAGTCAATCCTGAATTGTATGGATTAATTGTATAGACTGTTGTTGGTGAACTTATGCTTCCAGTTTTATGATTTGGAGCACATGTTCTTGCTGCAAATACCCTAGTTGATCCAGCAAAACCCTCAACTGTCTCATTTACATCAAAAGATCCAGAATCCATTGATACTTCAATTAATTTTGGAATAATATCAATTCCAGATTGACTATCAAAGAATGCGTAAAATCTTGTTAGTGGTTTAACACTACTTGCATCAAATGCTACGTTACGTGATCTTATATGTGTGTCAGGTTCACTACTTACAATACGATCGTTTGTAAATGTCTCTTCAGTATCACCTAAAACTGTTCTTGTGCCATCATCTAAGATAATATTTCTTGTCCAAGAATCTGCACTTGGATTTAAAACTATGTTACCAGTAAATGAAACCATATTGAAGGGGTTCACATTTTCAATTCTTGATGCTAGTGGTTGATTTAATAAAACGACATCATCATAATCAAGAGTAATAAAGTCTCCAGTTTTTCTTACACCAGAATCAAGAAGTGCTAAATTATCTGAAAAATCTGCAGTTTGTGGATTTAAGGAGTTATCAAGTGCTAATTCTGGTTTGATTGAATAAAAATCAGTTGGTGTTACTAAATTTTGAGCACTTGCAATCACATCACACTTACAATCTGGATTTGCACGATCTAATAAATTTGTATTTTTAAAATCATCTACAAAAAATCCAGTTTTAAATCTTGNTAATCCATCNGCNTCTTGNANTTGNANNGTTTTTGTATCNANTTCNAATAANGNTAANGATGTAAGTTACNTCTAAGATTTTCAATCCTATCNTCTAANTTNCCAATNTCTCTCATCGTATAACGACGATTATCAACAACTGTTATCACAGCGTCTTTAACATTATAAAGGTATGGAGGCACCGCGATTGTTGCTATTGTCATTGCGGTATCAATATCAGCTGGGATTACAGGATTTTCTGATGAAACACCTTTAATTATTTGAAAATCACCGTTAGTATAAGCATCCCCAGAATTATCACTTGCATCTAATATTAACTTATCAATTCTTGGTAGATAAAATTTAAAATCTAAAGTTGATGCTTCATTTGGTGCAGGAACTAGTGTTGGATTAGTGCCTGAAGCATCAAATTGTCTTGATTCAAAGGCGAAAGGTGATCCACTTCCAGTATAATCAGCAACTCTTGGTCTAAAATCTAATGTATCGCTTGCTCTTAATCCATTTTTAAGTAGTGGAACATCTTTGAAATTATTTGCAGGATATGATCCTACTGCAAATACATCACCAGTATCATTTGCAGGAACTGTAAATTTATCAAAGATAACTCTTACTCTTCTTGATGGNATTGTAGCACCATCTTTTCTAACAATTCGAGANTAATCAGCATATTCATCTCTCTGACCATCATCAAGAATATAATTNGATGTTACATCTTTAAATAATCCNGCAATAGTNCCNTGTAAATTTGTNGTNATACTNGATTCTTCAAANGTAATTGATTCACCNATNANAAATTTTGCTTGAGTAAGTCTNACNATTTCTAAAGTTGTNGCANTTGTTTGTCCTGCNAANANAGCAACTGCACCACTTGTTGCACCTTTAATTTTCTCACCAAGAACTGTAGTTGTATTCAGTGATAGTCCACTTACAAAAACTAATTTATCTAATACTGGATCTGCTAAGTTTACTGATTCAAATACACCAACCACATTAAAAACATCTGGTGTGTTTAAAGATATTTCTTTATCTTGAACTCTTAATCCATAACCAGAAGATGTTGTTAATCCATGAGTTGCTATTCCTGCATTAGTTTTGTTAATAACTATCGAATTACTTCTTGAAACATTCTTAGTTTTTTGTGAAATAATATCTTTTTCAAGAGTTACATTGACAACCTTTGCACCATTTACAAGATTATTAAATGTAATTGACTGATTATTCGCACCTAATACTACTTGACTTGATTCTAATGTTTGATGAGTAGTATCGGTAGATGTTTTTTTAGAAATACTATAACGATCAGCATCAAATGGTACAAAAGATGCACTTGTTACGTCTGTTAAATCAGAAACACTTATTGTTAAAGTATTAGATGATGCAGTTTTTTCTACCTGTGATTTAATGAATAGTTTTGATTGTGCTAATGATACGTCAGAAACATTTTTCTTCTGAAGTTCAGCATATAATCCAGCATCATTCAAAAATATTTGTGGGCGAGCAACATGAATACCTGTTGGTGTAGTATTTGCTAATACAGTTCCAACACTGACACCTGTAACAGATGTTGTTGCTGCTAGTGTAATTGATTTAAGATCAGCAGAAATAGCACTTATTCGATTAACTACTGGTGCTGCATTGTTAACAAGATTAACTATTATCAAATCATTTACCTTTAATGATCCGAATGTCTTACCAGAACATGATAATACACTTGATCCACTTACATTAACTTCATCTCCAAGTCCTAGTTCTTTTATTACTTTTGGCTGTAAAACTAAATCACCAGAAAAATCAGCACCTGATATAAATGTATCTTCTTGATGAACTGACATTACATCTTCAAGACCATTTTTTACAACAGTTGTAATTGATCTTGTTAATGAATTATCACCGTTTATTCTAACTTGTTCACCCTCTATAAATGTTCCTGATACNTGATCNAANTTGATACTTNNTCCACCAGCACCANNAGATANTGCAAANCCTGTTGCACCACTGCTNAATCCCTCAACAAAACTACCAANTGGTAATTCNGNNTTAGATAATGCAACATTAAANGTTAANNNTGTNAATAATTGNATNTCATATANNTAAAGATCNAACTGAGTTGTTGCATCTTTATANGCAGCATCNGTATTTTCAAATGCATANGTTCTTGCTCTACCAATAGAACNTCCNGCAGGAGTTGGATTATTACCACTTCCTTTTCTTTGATTTCTTAAAAGGATAGTTGAATTTGCATAATTATTATTTAAACCTATTTCTGGTGTTCCATGAACATTGTTTAATTTAAATAATGTTCCTAATGCAAAATTAACCTTTGCAGACTTAAATTCTGCCTTGTCTCTTGGTTTATCAACGTCAATAATTGATGTACCAGGCTTTTCGATATCATGACCTCTTACATATGCTTTTCCGGGAGAAACTCTCACACACATTAAAGGTTCTTCAGGAGTATTTCTTTGATCAGTTTTTTCATTTTCTAAAAATATTCCCTCGTTCGATACTCCATCATTCAAACATTCTGCAAGGTCAACTTTAAAATTACCAATTGAATAATTTCCAGATTCCTCATAAGTTCTTTTTGCAAAATAATCTTTAATTAAAGAATAATCTGCTTTTTTTGCGTTTTTCTTAAGTTGCCCATCATCAAGACGCATTAATTCTACAAAATTCTTATCGTTGTAGTCAGTTAATGGTTTTTTTGTTAAAGTAGTTTTTATTTTTAGTCGATCTGCACCGGGTGCTGCAAAGTTTGAAAATCCTCTAGCATTATCAAATAATGATGAATCATCTTTTGCCTGAATTATTTCTTCCTGAATAAAGAGACCAACTCTATAGTTTGGTACGTTAGAATATGGATCAAGTACGATCTTATCAGCAGATACATTTACAAAATGACCACGAATAAAGAATACACCCTCTCCTATTGAAACAGCAGAACCTGTTTTAGATGCGTCTTGATCGATAAGAGATGCAACTGTTTCTCCAGCGGTTATTTGTGTATTTCCATATATAAATGACTCTTCAATGACTAAATTCTCACCATCAGTCATAAATGCAACTTCATTATTATCACCAGAATCGATGTATTTTACAAACAAAGTTAAATGTGTAATTTCGGTGGAATCTTCGGGTAATGCATAATTATCAATTTTTATCTTTATACCACTGTCTTCTCCTTTTAATATTTTTCCTTTTAAATTTTCAACATATAATGATACTGGTGTTCCTAAGTGATCTGAATTTAACTTTAATGAATAATATTCATAGTCATAACTTGTGTTTCCGGGGATAACCATTGATCCCTCTTTGAACATATGACTACCAAAAGTTTCAATCTGATCTTGTAATATTGACTGTAAAGTTGATAATTCACGAGCCTGTACAGGTCTACCCGGATTAAATAGAACTCTGTAGAACTGATTATCCTTGGAAAAATCGTCGTAGTATGGACTTATATTTAAATTCGTTTTTTGTGGCATTTTTTAAAATTCCAGAATAATTTTAATGTCTTCCTTTTGTCTCAAATTTCTTGAGATTTTTGCTCTGTTGTCAACGTATAATAAATCACCTGACCCTTTATTTATCTCAGGTGAAGCAAGACCACTTGTGAATGAAACACCTAAAGCAACATTATTATTATTCACATCAGTTGTGATACCAGAACTAAAAGTCGTTTCTACTGATCCACTTCCTCCGGGAAATGCAATTTGACTTGTAGTTGATACAAAATCAAATTGTCGTGATCCATTTGTTACGTTTGCATAATCAGTTTGATCATTTTTGTTACCAAAATACAATGATCTATCTTGAATGTATTTGATTACATTCACATCACTATCATATGAACTAATATATCCAAATGCAGTTTGTCCTGTCCCTACAGTTTGTTGTAATACACCTCCAACTGCAGGTGTTCCTGAAATTGTTGAAAATTTAATTGACTTCAGAGCGGAAAAAGTGCTTCCTGTATAAATTGAAGTTGTTCCAAAAGATGTTGGATTTTTTACTAATGAAACTTGTGCAAACTCAGAGTCAATTGGAAAATCCTTCGTAGAATCATCAAATCGTGCATAAACTAGTACGCGATCTGCTCCAAGTTCTTTATATAAATCAAATCCATGCCCCTTTGAAGGTGGAATAATCGGAATTAATTTAGCAGGAGTGCCACCAGCAATTGCACCACTGTTTATTGTTCCTAAATCAACAACTCCATAAGT
>FUFK010069893.1_pt1 | contig 10751 bp, 9 predicted proteins | sample 1021851 | NCBI WGS metagenome assembly FUFK01 (sample SAMEA51879418, study PRJEB19060) | metagenome
TTCGGTAAAAGAAATAAATAAATTCTATTTAGCACTAAAATTTTAGAGCAGAGGTAGTAATGGAAAATAACCCACACTCACATGGCCACTATAACGCTGCCGATGATCTTATTTCACGCAATATTAAGGCAGGTCGCGGCAATAAAATAGCTTTTCGAGACAGAAGTGGTGTCCATAGCTACCTAGATATTGAGAAGAAGACGAACCAATTCGCCAACCTCCTAATTTCCATGAATATCAANCAAGAATCTAGACTAATCCTTATTATGTCGGACTCTGCTGAGTTCGTCATATGTTTTTTAGGCGCGATTAAAGCTGGAGTAGTACCTGTTCCTTTAAATACGCGACTGTCATCCGAAGACTATGCCTATATTTTTTCAGATAGCCGTGCAGACGCTTGCGTAATATCAGAACATCTAGTTGACATTGNATTAAAAAATATNCCCAANCNAGCCAATGTACTTGTAGATGGTAGTAGTNACACCNATTNGNCTCTCGCCTCGGNTTTANNGNCCGCTGACAAAACCANGGTAACCGCCTACACCAAACCAGACGATGTATGTTTCTGGCTTTACACATCAGGTACAACAGGGTCACCGAAAGGCGTCGTTCATCTTCATTCCCACCTCGCACCAACNGCCGATCTCTATGCTATACCTATTCTAGATATCAGTGAGGACGATGTTGTTTTTTCTGCAGCAAAACTGTTTTTTGCTTACGGGCTAGGAAATGCACTTACCTTTCCAATGGCAGTGGGAGCTAGTGCCATTTTACTNGAAGGCCCCCCAGAGCCAGAGAGAATTAACAAGATTTTTTTAGAAGAAAAGCCAACGCTTTTTTTTGGCGTTCCCACCTTATTTGCAATACTGTTAGCAAGTGACAACCTGCCAAAAAAAGATGAACATGATGTTAGGCTGTGTATATCTGCGGGAGAACCGCTGCCGTCAGACCTATTAGCACGATGGCAAGGCACATTTGGAGTCGATATCTTAGATGGNCTAGGAACTACCGAAATGCTGCATATTTTTGTCTCAAATCGGCCAGATGAGATTACACCAGGATCAACAGGGCGCGTGGTGCCAGGGTATCAAATACGTCTTATAAACGATAATAACGAGGTTTGTGCCCCTGGTGAAATGGGTGTTTTGGAGGTGAGTGGACCAAGCTCAGCTATTATGTACTGGGGACAACGTCAAAAAACTAAAGACACCTTCAAAGGAACTTGGACTAGGACGGGCGACAATTATTCCATTTCCGAAAAAGGCGTGATGACTTATGGGGGACGAAATGACGATATGCTNAAAGTTGGAGGNATTTACGTCTCACCTTTCGAAGTGGAAGCAGCATTAATTAAACATGAGGCCGTTTTAGAGGCTGCCGTTGTAGGCAATAACGACCAAGACGGCCTCGTCAAACCGAAGGGGTTTATAGTTTTAAACAAAAACTTTACTGGCTCAGATGAATTGGCCTCTGAATTAATAAATTTTGTTAAAACTAACCTNGCNGAATATAAGTATCCTCGTTGGATCGAGTTTTTGGATGAGCTTCCTAAGACTGCTACAGGGAAAATTCAACGATTTAAGTTGCGAACAGCTAGCTAAGAGGCTGAATTGTCCGATCAATACACTTTGAAACAGGTGGAGATTCTCGGCGGCGTTTTAGAATATATCTACATTCCTGGGAAAAANGATCTCCCAACACTAGTAATGTTGCATGAGGGGTTGGGATCCATATCCACTTGGAAAGAATTCCCAAAACAAATCTCAAACACTATCCACAACCCTATTCTCTTATATTCACGGCACGGTTATGGCTCGTCCAGTTTCATTAAGCAGAGATTTTGCAGCTCCTACATGCACGATGAGGCTTTGAAGGTATTGCCAGCTTTAATCTCACGTCTAAAACTAAACCGGATCATATTATATGGTCACAGTGATGGGGCATCNATAGCGGCTATATTTGCCGGTTCAAAGCCAACCACTACTATTGAAGCTGTTATCCTAGAAGCCCCACATGTTTTCGTTGAAGAAATATCGATAGAAGGGATCGAAATGGCAAAACTTGCCTTTGAAAATGGCAAGTTGANGCGCGGNCTCAAAAAGCATCACGATGATCCNGACCGNACNTTTAAAAATTGGAGCGAAGCTTGGCTAGAACCAACCTTTTTAAATTGGAATATACNGGACTATGTAAGAAATATTTCAGCACCTGTACTTTTGATACAGGGNGAAAACGANGTCTATGGTAGNTTGAAACAACTNGATGCNATTGAGTCCGATCTCAAAGTTGAATGTTCAAGGCTTGTTCTAGGAGGTACAGGTCATAGTCCTCATAAAGAACAAACAGAACGTGTTTTACATGCATTAAAGATTTTTATCATAGGACGTTGATTANCAGNGNTGTTTTAAGCATTCTAAATATCGAAAANANANAACTTAACATGCGATAGGAAATTCTATGCAACCNTTGACTGGGGTNCGGGTTTTAGCAGTTGAACAATATGGCGCTGGGCCCTTTGGTACGATGTATCTCGCCAATCAAGGTGCCGAAGTTATAAAAATAGAAAACCCTCGAGACGGGGGCGATATGTCGAGGGCAGTGGGCCCTTATTTTCTAGGACCAGACGATAGTGAATTTTTTCAAAGCTTTAACGCCAATAAACACAGTATGACGATTGACCTGCAAAAAGATGAAGGCCAGCAATTATTCCATGAATTGGTAAAGACTGCAGATGCTGTATCCAATAATCTAAGAGGCGATGTGCCAGAGAAATTAGGGCTCGATTACAATTCTCTGAAATCAGTGAACCCAAAGATCGTTTGTGCCCACCTTACAGCATATGGAAGGACCGGCTCCCGAAGCAATTGGCCCGGCTTTGATTACCTTATGCAGGCGGANGCTGGTTGGTTTTCAGTAACTGGCGAACCAGGAACACCGCCTGCGCGGTTTGGATTATCCGTGGTTGACATGATGACNGGGCTGGCAATGGCCTTTGGGTTAGTTTCGGCGGTTGTAGCAGCTCGCTCCAGCGGAACTGGCCGCGATATGGATGTATCACTTTTTGATCTTGCGCTTCACAATACAAATTATCTCGCCACTTGGTATTTGAATGAAGGNGTTGTTACAGAGAGATTNCAAAGATCNGCGCACCCTTCCCTAACGCCCTGTCAACTTTACAAAACGGCGAACGGCTGGATATTCATAATGTGTAACAAAGAAAAGTTTTGGCCAATTNTNTGCCAAAAACTAAACCGTCACGATTGGGTGAATGACNCAAGGTTCAAATTATTTAAGGATCGACTGCAACATAGAGANACTCTNCAGGAAATGCTCGACAATGAGTTGTCAAAAAAATCGACAGAAGATTGGTTGAATATTTTTGCCGGAAGCGTTCCAGCTTCACCAATCAACAATATTCAAGAAGCAATGGAGAATCCATTTGTTAAAGAACGGGGCGCTATACACGAATTCGCTAACCCATCAAAACCCAATGAAACTTTCAGAATGGTTGCTCATCCAATCCGGTCTGGTGGGGATGCTCCTCTGCGCAAGCCTGCTCCTAAACTTGGTGCAGATACAGAGCGTTTACTAGACGAACTTGGCTTAAGTAAAACTCGGATAAAAGAGCTTCANGATCTTGAAATTATNTGAGTTGTCACCAANCCNCCTNGGCAACNGCGTTTAGCCTTCGAGCCTGCGTAACGACGACGCCATTAAAATNGTTAAAANAACNGCGATTAATAACATTCCCGCAGAAGCATATAACGCCGCTTGTAATCCACCTAATTGATAAGTTATTCCAGACAAAAATGTGCCAATAAGTCTACCGGCTGCATTTGCACTGTAATAAAACCCCACAGAGAGGGTCACCTTATCGACCGACGTAAAGCCTAAAATTAAGTATGAATGAATAGACGAGTTAATGGCAAAGCAAAGCCCAAAGGCGGCTAGACCAAGCATAACAATCTTGCTTACATCTAAGCTGTGATTCAATGATAAAGCCAATATAGCCGTTACCAAAAAAAGCACGATTATCCAAAACTTAGCCGCTTTTACTTCATTAGATAAACCATCGTTAGAGCTTTTTATGAAGGTTGGCACACAGCTCTGAACCACACCGTAGCCAATCACCCATAAGGCGAGGAAACTGCCAACTTCCGAAAATCCCCAGTTAAGTTGTTCATAAAGAAAGATTGGNAATGCAACCACAAACCACATATCTCTCGCACCAAAAAGAAAAACTCTGGCAGCAGACAACTTATTTATTGGCCCGCTATTCGAAAATATATCGGAAGGTTTGGCCTTTCTATTCGTTTTAACGACCGAACTACTAAAAAATAAAGCGCAGCCAACTGAAACCAAACCTAACGCACCAGCCATTATCCAGAGAGAGTAGATGAAGCCNAAACTTGCNAGCAGAAGACCGCCCAGAAAGAAACCAACGCCTTTTAGAGCGTTTTTCGACCCTGTGAAGACAGAAACAAGCTTAAAAAGCATAGAAGGGTTGTCTTTGCTAGCAAATATTTTAACTGCACTTTTTGAACTCATCTTGCAAAGGTCTTTGGCCACACCTGAAAGACCCTGCAGCACTAAAACATAACTTAGTGAGAATAGTTCCGACCAATTATTGTCTAGTGCGGACAACCCCATCAAGGCAATAATTTGTAAAATCAACCCAAAAAACAAAGTGATTTTAATGCCAACCGTTGCTCCGATCCATCCTCCAAGCAAGTTGGTGATTATTCCCATTAACTCGTACAACAGGAACAAAGATGCCAACTGGAGAGGGGAATAACCAAGTGTGTGGAAATAAAGTAGTACAAGCATCCGGAGAGCGCCGTCGGTNAGCGTAAACCCCCAGTATGAGGCCGTTACAACTATATAACTGCGTATATCAGTCAATTAAGGTTCCCGGGAACAGGTCAATCTAGATCTTTAGCAATTTTTTCAATAAGTTCTACCAAGCGATGCGCATAACTCATTTCATTGTCATACCAAGCTAATACTTTAACTTGCGTACGATTAACAACCTTCGTAGAGAGACCATCTATTATGCATGAACGAGGGTCCCCCACATAGTCTGTAGACACCAAAGGCATCATTTCAAAACCTAATATTCCTTTCAGACTTCCCTTGCTTGCTTCTAAAAAATAATTATTGATTTGTTCAACATCTACTGGCTTTTCTAGTTCTAAAACAGCATCTGTTAAGGAAGCATTCAATAGCGGGACGCGCACTGCGACCCCATTTAATTTACCCTCTAATTCAGGAAAAATTAATCCAATCGCTGATGCGGAACCAGTAGAGGTGGGTATTAAATTCAGTAAAGAAGACCTAGCACGCCGCAAGTCTTTATGCGGTTTGTCCACGACCGTTTGTGTGTTCGTAACATCATGAATTGTTGTAATTTGTCCATGCCGCACGCCAACTTTTGAGTGTAATACTTTTATCAATGGCGCGAGGCAGTTTGTTGTACACGATGCAGCCGTTACTAAATCATGCTTTTTAGGGTCATAAAGATGGTCATTTACGCCCATAACGATATTTAACGCTTGATGATCCTTGACAGGGCACGCTACCACAACTTTTTTAGCACCTAGATCGAAATAAGGTTGCAGATCACTGATAGTTTTAAACTGCCCCGTAGCATCAATTACAAGGTCAATTTTTGACTTACCCCAGTCAAGCTCAGATGGTGTNGCCTTGCTACTGTAACCTATTTGATTTTTTTCAACCTGAATTGCCGAGTCATTGGAGGATATATCGAAATGCCAACGACCATGAATACTGTCAAATTTCAGAAGATGGGCACTTGTTCGTGCGTCGCCATTGAGCTCGTTAATTTGGACTATTTTATATTTTTTGGGATTTTGCGTAGTAAGAGAGGTTTGACTACCCTCAAAAGCACAACGCAGCGCCAGACGACCAATCCTCCCAAAGCCATTTATGCCAATTCGAACCAAAAGTCTTTATCCCCAAGGTATACCGGTTCACATATTAGCGATTATTCATTACAATTTTATTACAAAAACTCTNGCCTTATTATTTATTCCTCGAAGAAAAAAACTTGGCACCCAGTCGATCCCTCGCTCACGAAAATATAAATTCCTGGCTCTAATTCAATTCCAGCTTGGCGAGCAATATCGGTGAGTGTTGCAGCTGGATATATTCTACCTCCAAATTCTGCCACACCACCACCAAAACGCCGCAATTTTCCATCGCGGCAAGCTTTACTTGCTACTCGATCAAGGGAAGCGGCTTTAAATAATGGTTGTGGGTTACTCGCTATCATACCCCTTTTGGGTGCTTCTATTATCCTAGTTCTATACTTTTTACCTTGGGCCCCAAACATTCCCGGCTTTCCTTTGTTGGGTCCCTGCCTAAAATGTTTTTTATTGGTAGAGCGTATCTCTGACGCCTCAACATGGNCAGTAAAATCGAGCCTCGATGTAAAGGTACTTGCAATAATTGTAACCACAAAAATTACTACTCTAAATCGTATGAGAATTNTTAAGGACATTAAAACCTTTGAGAGAAAACACATCAGTTAATTNTTCTCATTTCTGCAGATTGCATCCTTCAAGTCTTGCGGAGTAATGGGCTGTATTCCAACTCTCTCANAAATAGCACCGCCCCCGTAGTTCGCTATGACCATTGCATCCTCTGGCGAGATGCCCGCCATGAGCGCAGATGCCATAACACTTATCACAGTGTCGCCAGCACCTGCAGGGTCATTTACAACTCTAACAAAGGCTGGTCGCGTTACAGAGCGCTCGTTTTCATCCATAAGAAGTATACCGTCCTTACCCATTGTTACCATGACATATTGGGTTTTTAATTTTTTTCTAAGAATGCTGGCTGCTTCTTCAACNTGCGNAACGTCGGAGATCTCGATAGATGTAGCTTCCGATAATTCCTTAATATTGGGTTTAAATAGAGTAACGCCCTCATATACGAAAAAGTTATCGAATTTTGGATCTACAAGTACTTTTAAATCAAATTTCTTTGCTATTTTTAAAATTTCCTTGATAAAGGATGCCGTCAGCAACCCCTTGTTGTAGTCCTCAATCACAATCGCAGAAATATCTTTTGCAATGCTGCCTAATCCACTCAGTAATTTTTCAATAGCTTCTTTTTTGACCTCTTCTCTGCTTTCAAAATCTGCTCTAGCNATTTGACGATCCCTAGCAAAAGTTCTCATTTTAACAGTTGTTGGTCGATTATTTTCTCGAAAGATAAAATGTTCGCCTTGGATCTCATCTTCAACTAATTTACTTAGGATTTTACCATCCTGATCATCGCCGACCACACTGAATAGAATCGGTGTATCTCCAAGCGCTCTTAGATTATTTGCAACATTAGCAGCACCGCCCAGCTGCTCTACCTTCGACTTAACATCGACAATTGGTATAGGTGCTTCAGCTGAAAACCTCTCTGTAACACCAAAAAGAGAGCGATCGAGCATTATATCGCCAATAACAGCTACTTTCTTTCCGCCAAAGCGGGTTATTAAATCCAGATAATGGTTTTGAGTGGACATGCCTTACAAAAAAACCCGTAGNTACTTACCGAAGTGNACTCTATTTAGTCACGCAATAAAATNATTNAATGAANCTTAACTTATCGCGTTTTTTAACGGGATGCCAATATAGCTTCTACAAAAGTGAGTAGGTCGCCGCCATTAAATAAAAAACCTGTGATATTAGCCGCTTCAGCTGCCTTAATGTCAGACTGTCTATCTCCAATTAAAAAGGATTTAAGGTTATCAACCGGCCACTTTTCTATAATATCTAAAATCATTCCAGGGCCAGGCTTACGCCAATTTTTAAAGTTAGCATAGGTCTCATTCTCAAAAGCTGGGTGGTAGGGGCTGTAACGAAAATCGTCGATAGAACTGCCCCCAGATTTCAATAATTCCGTATTCATCCAGGCATGCAGGTACTCAACCTCATCTTCAGTATATAGGCCTCTAGCGATACCAGATTGGTTCGTTACCACAAAAACCAGATAACCTTGATTTTTAAGTAATGCCACAGCCTCCTTTGCTCCAGGGATCCAATTAATTTGGCTCGGTTTGTGGACATAGCCGATATCCTTATTGAGAACACCGTCTCTGTCTAAAAAAACTGACGGACTTTTTGATACTTTTGACATCATAAAAAGATTACCAAGCTTCGGATCTATCACCAAAACAGAATAACATTAGCATCTTAAATTGTTTCTAATGAACTTACTTTTAATTTCAAATGTCAAATCAAGAGTTAATCAGACCAGACACAAGGAAATGACAAGCATTAAAAAGTAACATGTGGCTCTTCGATCAATGATTAATATGACAACTTCAGAGTAAACAAATTTATTTTCACTCCGCAGCTGTTTATTGNGTTATATTGCATGAAAAGTCAATTGAAGTGGAAGACGGATGAAAGAAGAAGCAGACCCGGTTCTTTTCGAAATATTTAAAAATTCGATGCACTCGATCGCTGATGAAATGGCCCTAACTGTTGTTAGAACCAGTTATTCGGGCGTTCTCAGAGATAATATGGATTTTGCGACAGCCTTTTGTGATGAAGAAGGCACTCTCGTGGCACAAGGTCTCACTCTCCCTGGGCACTTAGGGTCTGTTCCAACCGCTTTAGGAGCAGTGCTATCTAGATACCAAAATGACATCAATGAAGGTGACGTCTTTTGTCTTAATGATCCCTATGAAGGTGGTATGCATCTCCCNGATTTATTTGTAATAAAACCAATTTTTCACGAGGGTCACCGGGTCGCCTTTGCTTGTGTTTCATCACATCATGTGGACACAGGCGGGAGGGTTCCAGGGTCAAATGCTGCCGACTCAACCGAAATATANCAGGAAGGATTGCGGATCCCTCCAACTAAACTTTACGCAGAGGGGAAACCAAATGACACCCTCTTTCGAATAATTGAGAAAAATGTAAGGGCACCCACCCTTTATTTTGGTGATCTAAGAGGTCAGCTGTCTGCCTGTCATACCGCTGAAACTCAGTTTTTAGAAGTGGTTGATAAACATGGCCGCGAAATCACAATGAAGCTTATGCGTGATTTAACTGACTATGCAGAAAGAGTTGCGCGCGCTGAAATTTCGAAGATACCCGATGGGAAAGTGAGCTTTGAAGATTGGATAGATGACGATGGGGTTGAGCACGGAAAACCTATCCGACTTTTTGTAACAATTGAAAAAATTGGCGATAGTTTCAAGGTTGATTGGGAGGGAACAGCACAACAAGTCAANGCAGCTATAAATAACACTTTATCCTTCACTAAGGCAGCTAGCTATGCTGCCATTAGGTGCATACTGCAAGCTGATATCCCAACAAATGCAGGTTTTTTTCGCTGTATTGATGTTTCTGCGCCAAAGGGCACTATTGCNAATATGGAATTACCAGCTCCTTGCGCCGCNCGAGGACTAACAGGTTTTCGGATGATCGACTGCCTTATGGGTGCACTTTCACAGTTAGTTCCTGATCGCGTTTTTGCTTCCTCTGATGGGGGTAATACTGGAATTTCTGTTGGGGGCTACGATGCAAACAGAAAACCCTTTATCTTTGTTGACTTTACATGTGGCACTTGGGGCGGGCGGCCTTGGGCTGATGGTCTCGATGGAAATTCTAATATTTTCGCCAATATGGCAAGCCAGCCCGTGGAAGTAATAGAAGCTGAGAATCCACTAGAAATACTTGCTTATGAGTTTATTGAGGATCGCTGCGGGGCTGGTAAATTTCGCGGTGGGGCCCCTTACTGTCGTGAATATCGCTTTACTGAGACCGAAGGAGTTTTGCAAATACGTGCAGATCGACAGCGATTTAAGCCATACGGTTTGTATGGAGGCTATCCAGGCGAACCATCGGTAAATATATGGGATCCAGATGGTAGCTCGACTATCATGCCACCAAAATTTACGGAGATTGTAAAGAAAGGTGAGATTTTTAGGCATGAAGTAGCAGGCGCGGGTGGTTGGGGTGACCCATTAGAACGAGACCCATTAGCAGTCGCGCAAGATGTTCGCAACGAAATAGTGAGTAGACAGAGAGCACTTGAAGATTATGGGGTTGTTCTGCAGGGNGATAAAGTCGATGAGAACGCTACGAAGTTAAAACGTGCTGAAATAAAACGGCTTCGTGGATGGTCTGAATTACCTGCTGTACTTCGAGAAAAACCAAATATTGGAGCTTGAGTATGGATAGTTTGCGTGTAGGTGTAGATATTGGCGGAACTTTCACAGATATCGTTTTATGGGCTAGTAATGGCGAAGTTATCGTAAAAAAAGTGTCCTCAAGTGTGGACGATTATGCTCGCGCTATAATAAATGGGCTGGACGCAGTATTTGAAGAATACAAACTTACACCCTCAATGGTTAAACAGGTTCGCCATGGTACTACCGTAGCCTCCAATGCCATACTTGAACGTAAAGGAGCAAAGACGGGACTAATTGGGTCTAGGGGATTTCGNGATGTTCTAGAGATCCGGACCCTTAGGATGCCCAGATTATACGATCTTGCCTGGACTAAACCGCCAGCCTTGGTTGAGCGATTTCTTCGGGTTACCGTCGACGAGCGTATGAGTTCAACTGGAAATGTTGTCAAGCCTCTGTCAATCGAGGAAGGAGAACGAGCTGTTAGGAAATTGATTGAAGAGAGAGTTGAGTCTATTGCGGTTTGCTTAATCAATTCATATGCAAATCCTGAGCACGAGTTTTTGTTGAAATCAATTATTAAGCGACTTGC
>FUFK010721660.1_pt1 | contig 10751 bp, 20 predicted proteins | sample 1021851 | NCBI WGS metagenome assembly FUFK01 (sample SAMEA51879418, study PRJEB19060) | metagenome
CGTTACTGCCTGACCCCTGCGGCTAAGCAATACCACCGCGAGNACGGNAGCATGNCCNNCGCTTGGCANNACATCTTCCCTAAAGCCTGTTCGCCTTGAAGCTGCGGAATCTATCGCCCGTTCCTGGGTTGAAGAATTCAAGCTCGGCAACTTCTGGGATTGATGAACTTCGACCGCTTCGACATCTGTGAAGCCCATTACATGTTCGCCATGCTCTGGCATGGCGGCACGGGCTGCCCCATCTATTGGAAGTTCGCACAACTGGAGAGGCTGCGGTTTCGTCCCAGTTCTTCCCTGTGTGATCCCCGCGACCTTGGGGATAACGCCCGCGAGATTTATCGCCAACTTGTGGTGAATCACTGCGGCATTCACAGCACAGCGCCTAAGCGCTGAATCGTCCAACTTTCCAGAAAATCCAGTTTTGTTCCACCCATGAACTACGCCACACAAACCGAACAGCTCCACACCTTCACCGACGTTCCACGGATCACAATCAACCGGTGGCATATCACGGGACACAGTGACTGGGACAGCACCGAAAAAACCACAGTTCAGGTTGCCTGCGATAACGGCGCAATCTCTGACGCCATCGTGGACTTCCTGCGGAAACTCAATGATTCTCCGTATCGCTCCAGGGAAGATGTCGAACTGCTTCAGCGCTTCGCTGGCGCCATGGATCTGGACTATCCCCACGCTCCAGGGGTTAGCAAGTGATGGCAACGCAAGCAGAAATACAGCATCGTCTCAGCTATGCGCGGGCGATGCTTGAACGGGGGATCCCCGTCGCTTCAGTCGCAACGCTCCTTAGCGCGCGCTATTTCGTTTCACGTTCCACGGCCTACACAGACATCACCGCAGCAGAACAGGAAATCCAACAATCCGACGACGGCCCAGCCTTCGAAGAGATGGAACCCTGCAACCCTGCGGGAGTGCTGGCAATGCTTCAGCACCGCTTAGAAATCGCCATTGCGACCGGCGATGACAAGCAAACGTGCCAGCTCATCAAGGCCATGGACACCGCCAAAAAATGGCAGGGCTACAACACGCAATCCGTTTCTCCCTTCGCATGAACTACCCCGACATTGACGACGCTCCACTGCCCTTCGAGCTTTACACCGAAGAGGAATTAGAGGAGATGCAGATCGAACAGGAGCAAGACGATTGGGAACGCTCCATCCCAACAGCAGCCGAACGCAACCGCAGTCTCAAATGATGGCTTTCCTATCCAACACAGCACGTGAGTTTCTGGCGAACCAGCCAGACCCTCCACGTCCCACCCATGAAGAACAACGAGAGTGGCTCAAACGAGTTCGCCGTATGAACAAAATCACCTTCACAGACCACGAACTAGCCCTGTTAGCAGACTCTGTGTTTTGGGAGATGGAGTTCTTAGGTCGGGCACAGTGGCTAGACACACCACGATCCAAAACGCTCCAGGCAATCCAAGACCGGATCCATAACTACTTGGATTCTTCCGGGTACTACAAAGAACGTGCAGATCTCGTATGACCAAGCTTGAAACGCTCCAGGCAAATGCCAAGCCTTCGTGGCAACCCCAAGAGGTGAGACTCGTGTATCTCACCTATAGATCAAACATGTTGGGCATCATGCGTTGTCAGACGTTGGCGGCGTCCCTCAACGAAGCCGTGACACGTGCCAAGAGAAAGTACGGTCCAGGGGATCTCAGCTCTTGGGGTACTAGAAAGCTCCCGATTGTTGGGGGCATGGTTGGCGGCGGTGAGTTTCTACGCGGCAAACGTGACATCGACTTTCCAGACGACGTATCCCGGATCTACCCATGACAAAACGTTCCATGCCTTACTACTTCAANGAAAANGGTTGGACGATCAACCTCACAGCTGAGCAGTACAAATCGCTTCGGGCAGGTTTCGAAGAACGTGCCAGGGATGGTGATGCTGAAGCACGCCGCCGCTTAAAGGGTTTCGGTCCAGCTCCTCAGGCATAGGGCCAGCAAAGCGTCGTGTCGCCCAGCCATACGTCCTCATCATTGATGTCGATAGGCCGGGCGGCGACGTACTCGCGAAACAACTGCTTTAGACGTTCCAGGCTTATCCCTAGGTCCTTTGCTTGTAGGGCCACGTTGGTCTGTCCCTTGTAGAGACGGTCTAGGGCTTCTTCTAGTTCTTGAGAGCTTGCTGAGCGTTCCATATGTTCATTCTCTCCAGCCATTGACACTCCGCCCCACGTAATTCTAGCTCATTGAGCAAGCGAACCTGCGGTGCTCCGCTGCGCCGTGCCACCACAATTGCTCCGGTCTTCGGCTTGATCCCAGTCAGGGTCTGGAGTCCCAGCGAATACGCTCCAGCCTGACAGATGTAATTAGCCAGCATGTCCTCGCTGCGTGCATTCACGCTGGTCTTCCAGTCAGCGATGCAAAGGGTGCCGCCGACATCGAGCAGAGCGTCAGCCGTTCCAGCCCAGCCTCGTGGGTCATGCACGGAGAACTCGATGGCGTGGATGGCGGTTACGTTCTCTCCGATCCAAGTCCGTAGACCTCGGGCGTAGCCAGAGGCGCTCCAGGAGACCCTAGGAGCCCCCTGAATGGCTTTTTCGATGGCCCAGGTAGTGATTCCCTTGGGGGCACGTTCCAGGCCGTCATCTCCAGTCCTCCAGCTTCCTCGCTTGTTAGCGCTATTACGCGCGAGTTTCGCTGCTGTCTTGAGGACGTACTCCGCGTGATCGTGAGCCANAGTCCCGCGCTGGCAGGCAATATCACGCTCCANGGCAGANCCTGGTTTTTGAATCCATCNATCNAGNGCATCTTTNTGCCATTGCGGNGAGGTNTCCTTAAGGATGTGGGTNACTGAGGCGTAGNNGTTGCCTAGTTCNTCTCGGTAAACGCGGTGNGGGCCNGAGTCATCACGGACCAGGCTCCAGCGGCGGAGTCCAGCGAGGGCGTTCTGTGTNTCAGCGGGCATCNGNTAGTTCGGCTTCACGTGCCAGCCATGCACTCTGTAATTGATGAGCTTTNGGCTCGATNANGTGCATTGAGCTGACCACTCCAGTGAAGTCTCCCACTGAAATCGCAATACAGCCATCATCCAGAATTGTTGTGATCGTCTCTGGTAACGGTCTTTCGTAGTGACGATCCATCTGGGCGATGCTTTGGCTGATTGTAAGTAATACAAAAGGGGCCCGAAAGCCCCTTGTAATGAATGCGGACTTACGGACGTCCTGCCTTAATGCTGGCCCAGTACGTCATTCACAACGCGGTACCACCAGCACTCTTCGACGAGAACCCTGAGCTTCTGCAATCTGCAACTTAGGTGCAACCAACACCCACCAACCACATAGCCCGAGTAGTTGAAGAGCAAATTGCGGGCAGGCAGGACAGTGGAGCCAGTCGCCCACCAGTCCTGCCGCACTCAATCAATCAACTTTGAATGGGTTTTCGCCAGTCAGCAGACGGCCAATGTCAAAGCCAGCGGCGCGTGCATCGGTCCAGGCGGATTCGATGCTGNCCTGGGTGCCCTTCTTACGCGGCACTGGGCGCAGGCTGTAACGAGTTTCGAGACCGTTGCCTTCTTTGCCCAGAACGAAGTCCCACTCCAACAGGTTGGTGTAGTCCTCCATTTGGGAGATGTCGTCAAGTTCGTTCTGCAGACCTTTCTGTGAAAGCTGCATGATCTGGACGCTGCTGGTCTCGTAGTTGTAAACGGGAACAGCGATGGCNAACTTGACCTTCTCGGGAGCGCTGCCGTCGCGGTTCATGCGACGGGTGAACTCAGGTCCCATCTCTTCTTCGATGTCCTCCGGGCTGGGATCGTCGCTGAAACGGAAAGGCTTGACGCCACCGTCAGATGACTCGCCCCAGCACTCAAAAAANTCAAGAGGTTGATCCTGAAGAAGGGCAAAGCGGACGCTGCCGCCGCTCTGAATCTTGGAGGGGTTGAGGTAGCCGCCGCCGGAACCGGCGCTGATGGCTGACTTGTTCTTGGATGAAATGAAGCCCATGGGGTCCTTTGCTGTGGGCGCATTGCCCGGTGCCTCAACAATGTAGCAAAGCGTGGGGGGTTTGCAACTGCTATAGAATGGAAAAACCCCTGGGAGCCGGAGAAGCACCCAGGGGCAATGGTCAAACATTCCACGTTCACACTGTAGCAAATGGATCTCGTCAGTTTCGTTCGCAGCCTGCCCAAGCATTGGGCCACTGCGCCGATCTACGCCAAGGGCGCAAAGATGCCCAATGGCAAGGCAGCTTGCGGTAAGTCTCCGCTGGGACGCGCTCCTCACGAAAAGCTCTCGCCTGAGTTCACGGCCCAGCACATCGAGAAATATCCCGAAGAGTTCAAGGCTGTTGGTGTTTACAGCGGCGCTCGCTCTGAAGGGCTCGTCATCTTTGACGTTGACGCCAACCTTGGGGCTATTGAAGAGAAGTGGGGCAAGGATTTAGAGAACGCTCCACGGATTACGTCGCCTAAAAAGAACGCGGCAAAGTTTCTTTTTGTTGTTCCTGAAGAGGATCGACTGACTGTTTCTGATCTCAGCCACGCTGCTGCGGGGCATGAAGGCTGGGAAGTGCTATGGGGCAGACAGGGTCTGCTTTTTGGTGCTTACAAAGATGAAGGTGAGTACACCTTNANNGGNGATGTNAANAACATNCCCGCCGCTCCTGAATGGCTNTTGGAGCGNATGCGTGAGCANNACCGNAAGNTGNNTGANCAAAATGTCAAACCGAGGCTCCGCGATAGTCGTTTCCAAAACCGTTCCAGGGAGGAAAAGATCGAGATTGCTCGGAGTTGTCTGAGTGTTATTGAGCCTCGCGGCGCCAACAGTGAGCAGTTTTGGTGGGAAATCGGGGCGATGATTCACAGCGAGCTGCCTAATGAGGATGGCTTAAAGCTGTGGGAAGAGTGGAGCCGCCGCGATAACGAATATGCCGACGATTGGAAAGATGGGCGGAACCCCTGTGTTGACCGTTGGGTAAATGGTTTTAGAAGTGGTGGACTGGGTTTTGGTTCGTTGATTCGTCAGGCCGATCTGGTGGATCGTGAGCGGACACGATTTCAAAGGGACGGTCTTGCACGATTGGTGGAGGAGATCGAAGCGCTCCCGCTCAAGTACAAGGTCGATTTACTGAGCGGTGAAGAAGTTATCGCGCGTGCGATTGAGCTGGAAGAGACGTTTGAAAACCCTGCGCTACTTGATCAAGCCAAAACGCAGCTAGCTCAAGAAGCTGGGCGGCACCGCGAAGGCGCTGCAGCCATCGACAAGATGCTCGATGCTCACTTGACCTTTGAGCGCAACAAAGAATTTCGCCCCAGGCAAATCCACGAGCTTGACGACGACGGGTTCGAGTACTTGATTCCGGGGTTGATCCCTAAACCGTGGTTGCTTCTGATTCACGCTGATGGCGGCACAGGAAAATCTGCGATGTGCCAGACGCTTTGCAAACACATCAGCCAGAGCAGACCTTTTAACGTCCATGGCGGGCTCGTAGACGTGCCTAAGGGTCGTTGTCTTTGGTTGAACGGTGATCAAAGCGAACGGATCGTACGGCGGCAGTTCAAGCTGATTGGCGTTGAAAACGGCGTTGATGTTGTAAGCGAGTGGGACATGTCTTGGTATGCCCGATTCCGCAAGCTGCAAGGTGGCGGCGTGGATGAGTTCGACAACTACACACCAGGAAATTACGACCTAGTTGTGATCGACAGTTTGGACGGCTGCAACGACTCCAACCCTTACGAGGAGAATCGCAGAGAGTATGCGCTGCCCCTCAAGAAGCTCGCCAGACGCAACGGTGTGGACTTTGGAGCCTGCACGATCATCGTGATCCACCACAACAACAGGAACGGCAGCTTCCGTGGCACCAGCGCCATTAGAGCTGCTGTGGATGAAACGTGGAACATGCAGAAGTTGGAGGGCAAGCAGCTGGCTGAGCTGGGCCTTACCGACAACACCAGGATCGTGACTGTTGAGAAGTCCCGCGATGACCGCGAAGGACAGGAAATGGCTTTCGCGCTGCTGTCGGACTACACGTACCAGATTGAGCCGGTGCCCGAGAAAAACAGCAAGGTCAACGGACCAACCCGGCAGATGTTGGACATGCTCAAGGAAATGCGGCATACGCGCACGCCTTGGACGGTCCAGGATTTTGTAGATCACGATTTGCTGGGCGGCGTTCATAAGAAACGCGCCATCAAATACAGCCTGGACAAGTTGGAAGGGCAGAAGCTGATCAAGCGTTGTGCTGCTCCTGCGAGTTACAAGGGCAAGGGACGGAAACCTGTGTTCTGGGAAGCCGTTGGTACAGCCGTTCCAGGGAAGTTTTCCTCTCGCGCGCGTGAAAAGTCCGTGAACCCCCCTGTTAAAAAGCAAATCTCTTCCCCTGGAACGGATTTAAACAACAAAGGGGATTGTCAAAAGTCTGAAATTGTCAAAAGTCCAGACGAGGGACTTTTAACAAAACCGGCACTTTTAACAAACCCGATTGTTGTTAAGAACCCTTCTCCTGGAACGGATCAGCCTTTTAACGCGAATACTCAGAGACATAAGGGCTTTGAAGATGGCGTCGATGACTGGAATATGTGGTCTTGACCCATGGCATGGAAAAGCTTCAAGCACCCGCACGCGATCCTTTCTGGGCGGGATGCTCGTAATGCGACTGAAAAGGAGCGCATCTTGTACTGGGAACACTGCTTGAAGTACCTGTGGAAGATGCCTGAACCTCCTGAGGGTTGGAAAAAGGCACTAGAAATCCGGGATCGTGCCGGGTTGACCAGGTATCCTTAATGTGCTACTTTGTGCATAGGGTTTATCGGGCTGTGACCGAAAAACAGATCCAAGCCACTGTCAANACGGCCCACCANTACGGTGGGTCNTTTCTCAGCAAAGTTGCTGAGGCTGCTTTGAACGCTGACCCCCGNAATCGCGACCGCGTTCTGGATGCTTTTCCAGAAATNGTTGCNAAGTACGGACCAGGCAGCGCCTTTTACAACGAATACCTTTGAGCATGANAAGGATNGANATCACGGTGGACGACGCTGATGCGGATCGTCTGAAGCTTGAGGCGGATCAGCTGGGCATTTCGCGCTCTGATTTGCTTCGTGATCGGGTTACTCGCACCCCGGTCAAAACAGACAAACTTTTTTCGCCCTTGGAATACCACAGCTTGGTGGAACGCACTCGCCGCAGGGCAGGGCAAGGAATGGATCGGCGTCAGGTCGAAGGCATCGTTGCGTTTGTTTTCAGTGAATTGGCTAGTTAGGAGACTGATTCGCCTGTTTGTTCACAGGCAGGGCCATACTCCGTTCAGGCGAGTAGCCAGCATGAAAAAGGACGTGAAGTTTGTGTATTGCCAGGTCGCAGCCCCGGCAGACATAAGCGCTTTGGCCCTGGTTCGTTTCACCAGTTATGACAGCGACGACAAAGCTCTAGCGGTTGAACAGGTCACGTACCAGGACGATCGCGTCGGTCACCGAGACTTTGAATGTCAGGTGGCCGCTGCCTTGGATTGCGGGATTGATGTGGCTGTAATGACGCCGTATGACTTGGACTATTTTCCGCTTGTTGAAAGCCTAGTAAGCTCTTGATGTGCTACATTGGTGTGCGTCACACGACACCACCCATGTCTCCTCAAGTCTTTCAGGGCATTGAGCACCTGAGCAAGATCAGCACAGCTCAATCCCTTTGCTTTGACACAGAAACGCTCCAGTTGCAGCCTGAGCGCGGCAGGTTGCGGCTCTTGCAGTTAGGTGCGCGGGATCGCGACACTATCGTTCTGATCGACTGCTTTCAACTTGATAAAGGCGACTGGACTGCTCTCCGCCAGTTCTTCTGCTCTCCAGACCGATTCTGGTTGGCCCATAACGCTGTTTTCGATCTTGGTTGGCTTCAGGAGCACGACATCTATCCGGCTGGGCGGATTTGTTGCTCCATGCTGGCCAGCCGACTTCTCCTCAANGGCCTGCCCTAATACGAAGCACGGTCTCGACAGCGTTGTAAAGCGCTACCTCAAAGACGAAAACGGCAAGCCTAAAGAGTTGTCTAAAGAGCAGCAGCGTTCTGACTGGAGCGGTGATCTCACTAAAGAACAGCTGGATTACGCGGCCAATGACGTTGCTGCTTTGATGGAGCTAGATATAAAGATCGAAAAAGAAATAATCAAGTACAGGCTTGGGGCAGCTTTCAAGCTTGAGTGCCTTGCTCTGCCTGCGATGGCTCAGATGTGGCGCACAGGCTTGCCCTGGAACGCAGAGAACTTGCAGCAGCGCAAGGTTGATTACGAGCATGACATTAAAGGCTTGGCCAAGGATTTTGTGCTGCAGCTGGATGCGGCGATGCCGGAAAAGCACAAGCTGCCGCGTGATGAAGATGGCAGTTTCAACCTGCGAGCCAAAGATGAGGGCAAGCTTCGGGATGGCACCAAGAAGTACGCAGGTTTCAACATCAACAGCCCAAAGCAGCTTGTGGAAAAACTAACCGTAGTTCTTGGTGAGCCCCCGCGTGATGCCAACGGCAAGTCCAGTGCATCTAGGCAGGCACTGCGCTCTTACGCGGCTGATCACGAAGTAATCCAGATCTACTTGGAGTGGAAAAGGTGTGAAAAACGCCGCCAGATGATCGAGTCGATCCAAGAAAAGATGGACGACACCGGCTTCGTGCGTGCCAGTTACATGCAGTTAGGGGCGGAGTCAGGGCGCATGTCCTGCATCAAGCCCAACAATCAGCAGATTCCGCGTGATAAGCAGTTCCGCAGTTGTGTCGAAGCGCCTGAAGGCTGGCTGCTGGTTGACGCTGACTTCGGTCAGATGGAGTTGCGTCTTGCTGCGGCGGTGGCAAACGATGAGCGGATGATTGCCGCGTTCCAAGCTGGGGAAGATCCGCACACCGTTACAGCAGAAGCCATCGGCTGCGACCGGCAGACCGCGAAATCAGCCAACTTTGGTTTGTTATATGGCTCTGGCCCCACAGGTCTGCGTAACTACGCAGGCGCTATGGGTATCACTATGACGCAAGAGCGCGCAGCAGAAATAAGGGATGAATGGCTTGGCACGTTCCAGGGCATAGCAAAGTGGCAGCAAGACAATGCAAAAGAAGCTGATGAAACCCAAGGGGATTACTGGGCAGAGACCAGGATTCCGCGTTCAGGGATGCGGCGTTATCTGCAGGGCGACATGAATCGGCTGACTGTCAGGTGCAACACGCCGATCCAGGGAGCTGGTGCAGCCATCCTTAAGTGCGCTTTGGGGAACCTCTGGCCGAAGGTCAAAGCGGCAGGCGAAGACACTGTGCGTATTGCTGCTGCGGTGCATGACGAAATTCTGTTGCTTGTTAGGGAGGATGCGGCTCAGGAGTGGTCGGCGACTCTAAAACAAGTAATGGAGGACGCTGAGGCCAAGTGGCTTGGAGAGATTCCTGCCCTAGCTGAGGTGTCTGTCGGTAAAACCTGGAGTGAGGTTCACTGATGATCAGTGTTTACTGCACAGATGATGGGTGGTTTTGTTCTTGCGCCGGGCGGGTAACGTACCACCAGAATCTGCGTGAGGCGATGGATGCCGCGTACAGGCAGGCAATTAGTGATGGAGCGNCTAAACAAAGCNATCCNNACAGCNACNACGGGTGANTTGCANNGAGCTGCAATGTTCNTAGAGGGNGCACNNGAAGTGNGGGCGGGCTGTACGAANCAGCGCGCCCAAGCTCGTCGNNCTCANGCNAATGCNTGGAAAAAGAAGGTNGATTCTTCTATCACATGGTAANGTGTGTGTAGCACATTAAACGTTATGGCNATNCGGCACGGCAATAAGCAGTANTTTCAGATNCTGCTTGACCCCAATCGNGCAGAGNTGGTCCAGCAAGAAGCTNCCAANAACAAGCAGCGTGCGACAGCTTGGATAAGAGAAGCTGTGTATTCGGAGTTGAAGCGCATCACTTCGCCTACCGTTTACAGCGAGGCCGAAGCCCAGGATCTTGCTCGGTGGCGGCAGTCCGTCCGTAAGCAGGTTGAGGGTCGGACCAAACAAAACAACGATTAAATCGTTCCATGCGTTTTGCTCTCAAGGCGGCTCAGGCGGAGCCGCTGTTCGTTTCTGCGCTCTACATGGGCTCAGGCGACATCTACTGGACCAAGAGAGCAGACGATGCTTGCAGTTACAGCAGCCTGGAGCGTGCCAGGGATGCAGCAACTTTGTCGGATAGGCAGGTGGAGATTATCCCTGTCCTACATTGATCGCGTCTAGCTCACCGATGTGACCTACCGCTTGTTTCAGCAGCTTGGACTGGTGCCAGTTAGTGCGTACCAGAGAGACACACAACGACTTCAAGGCGTCTTCGTCAGTGCAGCCTTGAACGTCTCGCACGCTTTTCTCTAACGCTAACTCCTCTTCAAGGCTTTGGTTGACGACCATCCAGTCAGCCCAGCCCATAGCCCTGAAGATTCTTATCAATTCATGCCACGGACGGCATGACTGTCAAGTGGTTGTTGTAATGGCCTGTNTCCGCNTAGCTNNNCATTGGNNCGTTNGACATCATNTGAAACACCATCTGACCAATCTTCANGCCAGGCCANANCGGCANAGCATGATGCAGNCGNTCATTCTTCAATTCGAGCGTNAGCTTGCTTCCGTGCCAGCCTGGATCGCACCANCCAGCAAGCAGGTGATTAAGACCAGATCGTGCGCGGCTTGACTTGAGNACAAATTGGCAGCTGATGTCGTCGGGAAGGTTAAACAGCTCAAGTGTCTCAGCCAAGCAAAACTCGCCGGACTGAAGCATGAACGGGTCATCTTCTG
>FUFK010739427.1_pt1 | contig 10750 bp, 15 predicted proteins | sample 1021851 | NCBI WGS metagenome assembly FUFK01 (sample SAMEA51879418, study PRJEB19060) | metagenome
GTAAGTTTTTTGCTATCTTATCCATTATTTATCTTTACTAAAAGGTAACCATTTTTCAATTGCAGATTTTAAGGGACCATCATAAGGGATTGAATAAGAGTTCGGGTTTGGACTTGTCAAAACCTCAATTCCTTTTGAAAATACGAATATAAATACTATTACAAAAACTATGACCATGATTTTAAAAGGATCAAAATTTTTTGTTTNAAAAACACTTGCAGACTTNTCCTCTGCTCTATGGAATTGTTTAAAAGTCATATAGACGGCAAATATTAAACCTATATGAGCTAAAAAAAGTCCAGCCCATCCAAAAGCGAAAGTTGTGTAAGAAAAAACATATAAACTAAAAACAGTAGTCCAAATAAAACTTAAAACCAAAAGAATTTGTAATCTAACTGTCTTAGGAAGTGCACGCAGATCATTTTTACTATCATCAAATAAAATATTTGCAGCATCTCTCATCCAATTCTTTATTGATTCCATGATCAAAGGATATAATTTTTAGTGATTTAAACAAATGTCAATTTGTCCTAAANNAATCTAAGTACGAAGCTTTTTCTTATGAAAATTGATAAATTTCTCAACGTTAGATTTGTTAAATGATTTATTTTCTTCAAAAGATACCTTCTTCATTGAATATGCGTTGCTATTAGTAACTCTTGATTGAATTGTAATATTCCCTTTATATAATTTAAGTTTAACTGAGCCATTAACTTTGCCTCTTTTTTGATCAACAATTTTTTGAAGTTTAAATCTTTCCTTTGAATACCAATAACCATTATAAATTAACTCAGCATATCTAGACATTACCTGATCTTTTTTGTGCATAGTTTCTTTATCTAAGGTAACAGACTCAATTGCTCTATGAGCATTTATTAAAAGAGTTCCACCAGGTGTTTCATATACTCCTCTAGATTTGATACCTAAAAATCTATTCTCTACTAAGTCAACTCTTCCAATTCCATTTTTACCCGCTAAGTCATTTAGCTTCNTTAATAATTTAGCTGGCGACATTTTTTTTCCATTGATTCCAAAAGGATCTCCATTTTTGAAATTGATAGTAACAAATGAAGGTTTGTTTGGAGCTTTTTCTGGAGAGATTGTTCGCTGAAAAATAAATTCTGGTGCAGTATTTTTTGGATTCTCCAATACCTTACCTTCTGTTGATGTATGAAATAAATTATCATCTACTGAAAAAGGTGGGGCACCTTTTTTATCTTTTGGTATTGGTATTCCATGTTTTTTTGCATAGTTAATCAAATCTGTTCTTGATTTTAATTTCCAAATTCTCCATGGAGCAATAATTTTTATTTTTGGTCCAAAATAATGATAGCCTAACTCAAATCTTACCTGATCATTTCCTTTGCCTGTTGCACCATGCGAGACTGCATTAGCTTTAAATTTTTTAGCTACTCTTATTTGATCTTTTGCAATTAGCGGTCTAGCAATAGAAGTACCTAGTAGATANACTCCTTCATAAATCGCATGTCCTCTAATCATTGGGTAAACGTAATCTTTTACAAAAGTATCTTTTAAATCTTGGATAATAATATTTTTAACACCAAATTTTTTTGCATTCTTAAAAATTTTTTTTCTATCGATTTCTTGACCAACATCAGCAGTGTAACAAATTACTTCAGCNTTATAATTTTCTTGAAGCCATTTTAAAATTATGGATGTATCTAAGCCGCCCGAGTAGGCAAGTACAATTTTATTTTTTGATTTCATTTGATTATTTACAAGCTTTTTTTGATGCGTTGTAAGCTTTGGTAAATCCAAGCAAAGAATAATGATCAATTGTTTGAGATCCATTTTGATTGTACCCAGTAATCATTATTCTTGAACCTTTCTTCATTCTACTAATCATTTTTACTTCAATTTTATTATCAGCAATCCATGCAAATCCTTGTTGCATTATATCAAACTTAAATTTGTTCTTTCCAGATGCCGCAATAACTGAATTCTTGTTATTAAATTCATATCCAGGAGTAACACTTACTTCATTTGAAATATTTTCTTCTGGTCTAAAAGTTACAAATAATTTTGCATCTCTTTTGTTTGATTTTGGTGCTTGAAGCACAGGCACTGATTGTGCAAAACATACTTTGCCATCAGGTTCATATGCAACCATTGCTTCCCAATCTTTATATTTACCAATTTTTTTTACTTCCTGAGCAAATANATNATTTGAACTTAAGATAAATATAGTTGATAAAATTATTATTTTTTTAATTAAGGACATGGGTTTGGATAAATTGTTTGAACTTGATTGATTTCTTCAATGACATCATTAGATAAATTTACATTTACACTTTCTATATCTGATTTCAACTGCTCCATTGTAGTTGCACCTATAATAACACTTGTCATAAATTCTTGGATTTCACAGAATTTAATAGACATTTGAGTCATATTTAAATTATGTTTCTCACAAATTTTAAAATAAAGTTCTACAGCAGCCTCTGTGTTTGGTTTTCTATATCTTGTCCAAAAATCAAAGTCTCTTTCCATTCTTGACCCTTTTGGAAAATTTTTGTTTCTGTACTTTCCCGTTAAATATCCACTTGCTAAAGGTGAATATGCAAGGCATCCAATTTTTTCTCTAATCGAAACTTCGGCTAATCCAACTTCATAAGATCTATTTAGTAAGCTGTATGGATTTTGAATAGACATCATTCTTGGTAAATTTTTATCTTTTGATAACTGCAGATAATTTAATGCTCCCCAAGGAGTTTCGTTTGAAAGACCCACGTATCTTATTTTTCCAGCTTTAATATATTTATCTAATTCCCCAAGAACATCTTCAAATTTATTCCAATCATTTTCTTTATGAACATAACCAAGTCTTCCAAAATTATTTACATTTCTTTCTGGCCAATGAAGTTGATATAAATCAATATAATCTGTTTTAAGTCTTTTAAGACTATTGTTTAAAGCTGACTCTAAGTTTGGACCTGTAAAACTATTTTCTCCATTTCTTAAATAATCTCTTGCTGGACCAGCAACTTTTGTAGCTAGAATAACTTCTTTTCTTTTTTTTGTTTTCTCAAACCAATTACCAATTATTTCTTCAGTGTCCCCATAAGTTTCTTTACGAGGAGGAACAGCATATAATTCAGCTGTATCCCAAAAATTAACCCCGTTGCTTAAAGCAAAGTCCATTTGTTCAAAGGCTTGTTCTTGAGTATTTTGTTCTCCCCANGTCATTGTACCGAGACAAATTGTACTCACATCAAGATCAGTATTTCCCAATTTTTTGTAATTCATTAATGTTTTATGTTAACTTTTTATTAATCTATTAAGGTATCTTGAATAATTGTCAAAAGACTATTATATCTAACATATTATGGAATNTGATAAAAACGGAATATTAAACAGAGCAAAAGCAGCACAACAAACTGCGGCTGTAATGGATGAAGGCTTAAGAGCCTACATGTTAAAAGTTTACAACTATATGGCAACAGGTGTGTTGCTGACAGGAATCATCGCATTAATAACATTTAAGATGTCTGTCATAACTGATCAATCGGGTGCAATTGTTGGATTAACACAAATGGGGAATGCAATTTATTTATCAGGGCTTAAATGGCTGGTGATGTTAGCTCCTTTAGGTATCGTATTTTATATGAGTTTTGGAATTAATAAGATGAGCGCTTCAAAAGCCCAAACAACATTTTGGGTATTTGCAGCTTTAATGGGACTTTCATTGTCTTCAATCTTATTAGTTTATACTGGCTTAAGTGTTACTAGAGTNTTTTTCATAACTTCAGCAACTTTTGGAGCGATGAGTATTTATGGTTATACAACTAAAAGAGATTTAACGAAGTTTGGATCATTTTTAATGATGGGATTGATTGGTATAATAATTGCATCAATCGTTAACATTTTCCTAAAATCTTCAATGATGTACTTTGTAATTTCAATTTTAGGTGTTTTAATTTTCGTAGGTTTGACAGCTTATGATACTCAAAAAATTAAAAACATGTATGTTGCAAGTGACTCTGGTGAAATCGTTGGAAAAAAAGCAGTAATGGGTGCTTTAACATTATACCTAGACTTCATTAATCTATTTATAATGTTGTTAAGACTTTTTGGTCAAAGACGATAATTTATTTTTGNAGTTTCTTCCAATTNGTATTTTTAAGNAAAGNCTTAAGNTCGTAAGAATTTTTTAGAATCTTGCCNCTTGTATCTGTGATTAAGTATTTTAAATTTTTATTTTTTGGCTTAAAATTTTTNCAGATTTTATAGAGTGCATTTTCTGNNGCNTTCCTAAATACACTAAAGCTAACTTGCTTGCTTGANATGTTGAGACCATAATCTTTCCANGAACCTTCGGAAACCATTTTTGCATAAAGATCTAAAATAATTTTAAGTTCATCTTTTTCAAAAAATTGTTTTTCCTCAATTTTGTTATGTGGATTGTTTACTACTAATTTTAAGTTATTACGCATCAATTTTATGTTTATTTATTAATGGTATCTGAAATCCGGTAAATACTATTGTTATTGGAAGCATTCCCCAAACTTTAAAATTTACCCAAAATTCTTCAGATTGAGTTCTCCAAACAAATTCATTTAATAATGCAAGACCGAAGAAAAAAAACATCCATCTTCGATTTAAAATTTCCCATCCAATATCTGTTAAAGGTATTGATTTACCCATAACTTTTTTAAGGATCGGTTCTTTTGTAAAGTATTTTCCAAAATATAAAGCTAAAGCAAACATAATATTTATTATTGTCGGTTTTACGTAAATAAATATTGGATCATTAAAATATATAGTGAGTCCTCCAAAAAAAGTTATCAAAATTCCACTCAACAAAGGCATTGGGGGTATTTTTTTTTCAAAAAACCAAACGATGGCTAATGCAATGATAGTTGCAACTATTAAGGGAGGTATTGCTACTGATAAATTTTTTCCACTGTTGTAATAATAGAAAAAAAATATTGCTAGAGGTCCAAAATCAGTAACAAATTTTAAAAAAGATTTATTCACTTAAAAGATATTAACATATTTGCCACATCACAAAACATTAATATTTTTTACATTGATTTTTATTTTTAAATACCCATACTAACTACAATGGCAATTCAAAAAGCTAAATTCTCAATTGGAGATATTGTAAAACACAAGCACTTCGAATTTAGAGGTGTTATTTACGATGTAGATTTTGAGTTTAATAATTCAGAGGAATGGTATCAGTCTATTCCAAAAAATGTTAGACCGAGAAAAGATCAGCCTTTTTATCATTTACTTGCTGAAAATGATGAAATTACTTACGAAGCCTATGTTTCAGAGCAAAATCTTTTGATGGATGACTCTGACGAGCCTATAAAACATCCGTTAATTGAAGAAATTTTTTCAGGCAAAAAGGGCTCAAGTTATTTCAAGCTTTCTAATTAGCTATCATTATTCAAACACATTTATTTCCAATCTAGGCCACACTAATTTTTTATAAAATNGTTATATTCTGATCAAGAGTGTTAAAAGTTAATCTTTCTTTATTATCTCCCCCTCTTCATTCTTGATCAGATAATTTTTCACAATAGTATTTTCAAAATAAATCCCTAAATTAGAGTTATGTTTAAACTTTTAGAGCCAAATAAAATTTTTCAAATTACTTCGAAGGCGCCAAAATATGTTTTATTTTTATTTGTTGTTGTTCTATCTGTTGGATTAGTTGAAGCACTCATATTGTCTCCAGAAGATTACAAGCAGAGTGANGCTGTTAGAATTATGTATGTTCATGTTCCTGCTGCATGGATTTCTCTTGGAATTTTTTCTTCGATAACTGTTTTGTCAATTTCAGGATTTATTTTTAAAAACAAAAATTTTTTTTTAATATCNAAAAGTTTAGCACCNTCAGGTTTTGTTTTTAANATNATTGCTTTGGTNACNGGTTCTATTTGGGGNAANCCNACTTGGGGNACATGGTGGGCCTGGGANGCNAGNATTACTTCNATGTTAATTTTAGCTNTATTTTATGCTTTATANTTAATCTCTTGGAGAATTTATGAAAATGANGAAAAAGTTTTTAAAATCTCNACTTTTATTACNATTCTTGGAATTATNAATGTNCCAATAATTAAGTACTCCGTTGATTGGTGGAATACACTTCANCANCCTGCCTCAATAAATATNTTNTCNAAAAGCTCNATTCATTCNTCAATGCTTTATCCNTTATTGATAATGACTGCGGCATTTGCTCTNTTTTCGTTGTTAATTTTCTTAATGAAATATAATACAGAACTGATAAAAATTAAAAATAAAGGCTTAGATAGATTATGATTAACGAATTATTATTTATGAATGGATATGCAGTCTACGTATTTTCTGCATTTGGTTTTACTTTATTAAGTTTCCTAAGTTTATATTTAGTAACTAAAGTTCAATTTATTAAAGAACAAAATAAATTTGTTGCTAAATTTGGATCACTTAACACTGAACAAGCTATTTCTGCAAAATCACAAAGAATAAATAAAGAAATTTTAGCTGACGCAACAAATAACTAATTTTTGATCGATGTATGGTCGAAAAGTTAAGTTAAGATTTCTGTTTGTATCGACCATTTTATTAATTTTAATATTAACAGTTTTTTTAGTTTTAAAATCTTTAGAAGAAAACGTTGTTTATTTTCAATCNCCTTCAGAAATTAAGTCATTAACTGAGCTGACAAATAATAAAATCAGAGTAGGTGGAATGGTTAAAAAAAATTCTATTAGTATGAATTCTAATGAAGTGAATTTTATTATTACAGATTTTAAAAATGAGATTAATGTTACCTATTCAGGTGCAGTTCCAAATTTATTTGAAGAAGGAAAAGGAGTTGTAGCCGAAGGTGTTTTGAAAGACAGAAATTTCTTTTCGGCAACAAAAATTTTAGCAAAGCATGATGAAAATTATATGCCTCCAGAGGTTAAAGCTGCATTGGAGGAAAATTAATTGATTTATAGCGTTGTTGGATATTATGCGTTAATTTTAGGATTAATTAGTGGTTCAATTTTGGTCTATTTTTCAGTTCAAAATTTTAGAAATTCAGAATTTTTAGACACTAAAATATTATCATTATCATTTTTACAATTATTCTTTGTTGTTGTTAGTTTTTTTGGATTAGTTTTATCTTTTGTAGTTTCAGATTTTAGTAATGAAACTGTATTTAATAATTCTCATACTACTAAACCTTTATTTTACAAAATTACAGGAACTTGGGGAAACCACGAGGGTAGTTTGTTGCTATGGTTGTTNGTTTTAACATTATTCATTTTCATTTTTTTATTAAGAACAAATAATCAAACAATAAAATACAAAACTCTAACAACAATATTCCAGCAGATAATAATTATTGGTTTTTTTATATTTTTATTAAAAACTTCTAATCCATTTAATTACTTATTCCCAATTCCTGAGGAAGGTTTAGGTTTAAATCCAATATTACAAGATCCCGCATTAGCAATTCATCCACCTATTTTATATTTAGGCTATGTTGGTTCATCAATAATATTTTCCTCTGCATTAGCTGCAACAACTTTAAAAATGGTTTCAGGAAGCTGGGCAACTCATATAAAAAAATGGACTTTAGTTTCATGGATATTTTTAACATTAGGAATTTTACTAGGTTCAATTTGGGCTTATTATGAACTTGGATGGGGAGGATTTTGGTTTTGGGATCCGGTTGAAAATGTATCTCTAATGCCTTGGTTAGCATTAACTACATTGTTACATTGTATATTAGTTTTAGAAAAAAAAACGATTTTAACTTCTTGGGTTATAATTTTATCTATAGCNACATTTACACTTAGTATGTGTGGAACTTTCTTAGTTAGATCAGGAATCCTCAATTCAGTTCACACTTTTGCTAACGATCCTGAAAGAGGGTTATTCATACTAATTTTTTTNTTTGTTTTAATTTTTATTTCTTTATTTATTTTTTTCTTTTTTCACAAAGATGATCAAAAGAATTCAATAAATNTTTTTTGGTTGAGTAAAGAAAGTGCAATCATATTGAATAATTGGTTTATGATGTATTTTTTATCCGTAGTTTTAATTGGTACAGTATATCCAATATTTTTAGATGTAATTTCTTCAGAAAAAATTTCAGTCGGTCCACCATTTTATCATAAATTAATTATCCCTTTCCTAATTCCATTTTTAATTGCTATGGCAATTGGACCTCATTTGAAATGGATTAAATCTAACCTGGAGAGTAAAAAAATTCTTATATTTTTGTTATTTATATCTATTTTAATATCTTATTTGATTGTTAAGAATTTCGATAAAAATTTACTTGTAAATACCATATTAATCTCGAGCGCATTTTATTTGTTTTTTATTACCGTAAAGGATTTTTTTACAAAAAAATTTAAAAACATTTCCCAAAATATTGCTCACTTTGGATTTAGTTTGTTAATTTTAAGCATTTTATTCAACAATTTGCTTTCTAGTGAAGTAATAACCAATCTTAAAATTGGTGAAAGTTATGAAAACTCAAAAATTAAAATTACACTTGAAGATATAAANCAGANAGATGAAAAAAATTATAATTCAGTAGTAGCAAATTTTAAAATNATTTCTTCAAATGGAAAAATTAANAAAATGTCNCCAGAGTTAAGAATTTATAANCAGCCAAATATAGTAACTAGTGAAGCTGATATTAAAACTTCTTTAATGAAAGATAAATTTATTGTCATAAACTTAGTACAAAATCAGGAATATTTTAATGTTAGATATCAAGACAAACCCTTGATGCTTTGGATATGGGTTTCAGTATTATTATTAAGTATGGGTGGAATATTAAGTTTTTTTAAAAAGAGAGTATGAAAGATAAATTAATACCTTCAATAATAATAATAAGTTTTATAATTATTTTTTTAATATTTTATAAAGGTTTGCAAGAAACAAACATATATACACCCAATTCAGAAATAAAAAAAGATATCCCAATTTTTTCTAGCGTTAAGTTTGATAGCAAAGAAAACGTTAGCTCATCAGAAATATTTAATTCAAATAAATTTTATTTATTAAACATATGGGCCTCATGGTGTGTACCTTGTAGACAAGAACACGGTTATTTAATGAGATTAAGTGAAAGCGATCAAGTAACTTTAATTGGATTAAATTATAAAGATAATTTTAATAATGCTCAAAATTTTTTAAAGAAATTGGGAAATCCATACGAAACAATATTATTAGATGAAGATGGTACAACCTCAATAGAGTGGGGAGCATACGGTGTGCCAGAAACTTTTTTGATTTATAAAAATAAAATAGTTTCAAAATACATTGGTCCATTAAATGAAGAATTAATTAATGAAATTTACTCGATTATAAAATGAGAATTTTAAAAATTACTTTAATTATTTTATTATTAATTCCAAATTTATTATTTGCTGATGATCAATTTGAAAGAAATAAGATTACAAAAAATTTAAGATGTTTAATTTGCCAGGGTCAATCGGTATATGATTCAGATTCGGATTTTGCAAATAGCATGAAAATTTTAGTTGATAAAAAACTCGCAGAAGGATTCTCTGAAAATGAAATTTATGAATTTTTTAAAGAAAAATATGGTGATTGGATTTTGTATGATCCTGGTTTAAATAAAAACACTTATATTCTTTGGTTATTGCCAATATTGATATTTTTACTTGGAGGTGCAATAATCATTAAAAAACTTAAATTTAAAAATTAATCCAAAATGTATCTAAAAAAAATACTAATTTTAATCTCATTTCTAGCTTTTACGATCTCATTAAATGCAGAGGAAATTAAAAAGGGAGATTTAAATACTGAGTTTAATATTTATACAGGAATGTTTGATTTTAGTGATGATGGAAAAAAATCAACTTTAATAGGTTTTCAGCATCAAAATGAAGAATTAAACAGAGATACTTTTCTTGGAAATTTATCACCTATTACTGGTGCTCTTATTACTGCAGATAATGCAGCTTATGTTTATACAGGAGTAGAAGCGCAATATAAAATAGGATCTTTAAATTTTAATCCAAGTTTTACACCAGGATTATATCACCAAGGTGATGGAAAAGATCTTGGTCACGTCTTGGAATTTAAGTCTGAATTACAAATTTCTTTAGATATGTCTGAGAGCAGTCAATTTGGTTTTTCATATAATCATATATCTAATGCTAGTTTAGGAAGTAAAAATCCTGGGGCAAATAGTTATATGTTTAATTTCTTTAAAAGCTTCTAATAAACTTTTTATGAATTTAAATGATTGTTATAACTTTGATGATTTTAGAAAATTAGCTAAAAAAAAATTACCAGCACCCATATTTCATTATATTGATGGAGGTGCTGATGATGAAATAACTTTAAACAGAAATACAGATTCGTTTAACGACTGTGATTTAGTTCCTAATATTTTGAATAGTGTTGGAGAGCCAGATTTATCCACAACAGTTTTTGGGAGAAAAATTGATATGCCATTATTCTTATCTCCTACAGCAATGCAAAGCTTGTATGACCCTGAGGGTGACAAAGCTTCTGCTAGGGCAGCAGAAAAATTTAATACGATCTATAGTATGTCTACAATGGCATCATTTTCTATCGAAGAGGTTGCAAATATTTCTAGTGGTCCAAAACTATTTCAACTCTATATTCATAAGGATAAATCAATTACTGATGATTTGATTGAAAGATGTAGTAGAGCTAATTTTGATGGAATGTGTATTACTGTTGATACACTTGTTGCTGGAAATAGAGAAAGAGATCATAGAACTGGATTTACGAC
>FUFK010045215.1_pt1 | contig 10749 bp, 10 predicted proteins | sample 1021851 | NCBI WGS metagenome assembly FUFK01 (sample SAMEA51879418, study PRJEB19060) | metagenome
TATAAAGCTAATTAGCAAATCAGCAAATTTTTATAAAAATTAAATTTTGACCCATATTTAAAAGTTTTTTAACATAATTTCTTGTGGTATCCACTATATTTGAGGTCTAAAATTTTAATATAACTNATNGNAAATAAAATATTTATGAAAAANAATTTCTTATTAGGTTTTCTTNTTCTTGCTTCGGTAACNTTCAGTCAACAGGTTGANTTTACTGAATTTGACTTAGAAAACGGCTTACACGTAATACTACACCAAGATAATACAGCACCAGTTGTTATCACATCAGTAATGTATGATGTCGGNGGTAAAGANAGAGAGGAAGGAAGAACTGGATTTGCACATTTTTTTGAGCATTTATTGTTTGAAGGTTCTGAAAATATAGGAAGAGGTGAATTTATGAAGATAATNCCCGCAAATGGTGGAACTTTTAATGCCAATACTTCACAAGATAGAACGTATTATTATGACATATTTCCTTCAAATAAACTAGAGCTTGGATTGTGGTTAGAATCAGAAAGAATGCTTCATCCTGTTATTGATCAAGTAGCTGTAGACACACAAAATGAAGTTGTTAAAGAGGAGAAAAGGCAAAGTTATGATCGTCCNTACGGAAAACTATTAAAAGTACTGTGGGAGAGTTTATTCAAGGTTCATCCATACAAAGATGAAAATATCGGTAGAATGGAAGACCTTGATGCTGCAACTCTTGAAGAGTTTATGGCTTATTTTGATAAATATTACAGTCCTGATAATGCTGTTTTAATTGTTGCCGGAGATATTGAGATTGAGGAAACAAAAAGCCTGGTTTCAAAGTATTTTTCTGAGGTAAAAAGAAGNCCNGGTTTCACAAGAAATTTTCCAAAAGAAACTCCAATNACAGAAACTGAAAAAGTAACTGCATANGATAAAAACATCCAAATTCCTGCGGTTTTAGCAGCTTACAGNATGCCNGGAATGGCTGAAAGAGATGCTTTTGTATTAGATATGATTTCTACATACTTAAGTGGGGGAAAAAGTTCAGTATTATACAAAAAACTTGTTGATAAAAAGAAATTAGCTTTAGAAGCAAGTGCTATTAATTTAGGGCAAGTAGACTACAACATGTTCGCGTTTTTTGCACTACCTCTTGGTGAAACTAGTTTAGATACATTACTTGACGAAATTGACGAGGAAATTTTAAAAATGCAAAATGAATTAATCTCNGAAAGAGACTATCAAAAACTACAAAATCAATTTGAATCACAATTTGTTAACTCTAATTCAAGTGTNGCAGGAATCGCAAGTTCACTTGCAACATATTACTTACTTTATGATAATGTTAATTTGATAAATGAACAAATTGACATCTATCGTTCAATAACAAGAGAAGAAATACAAAGTGTTGCTCAAAAATATTTGAGTCCAAATCAAAGAGTAGAAATTGAATACCTTCCAGGTGACGAAGTAGGAGAAGAATAAAAATGAAAAAAATGAAAAAAATAATTTTAATTATAACTGCATTAATTTTTACTTTAAATATTAATGCTCAACTTGATCGATCAGTAATGCCAACTGGGGGCCCATCTCCAAAAATTAAGTTAGATAAACCTAAAGAATTCAAGTTAAAAAATGGTATTAAAGTTTTAGTCGTTGAAAACCATAAATTACCTAGAGTTAATTATTCACTTAGATTTGACCGAAAACCAATCGTTGAGGGAGAAAAAGCAGGTGTAATCTCTTTGCTTGGTTCCATGCTTGGAAACGGAACAACTTCAATTTCAAAAGATGAATTTAACGAAGAGGTTGATTTCTTAGGAGCAAGTGTTAATGTTGGATTTGGTTCAGGTTTTGCTTTTACGCTGACAAAAAATAATGAAAGAGTTTTGGATCTCTTTTCCAATGCTGTAATTAACCCATTACTAACGGAGGAAGAATTTGAAAAAGAGAAAGAAAAATTAATTGAAGGATTAAAATCGCAGAAAAAAGATATTGATGCTATCTCGGGAAGAGTTGGTGATGCTCTTTCATACGGAAAAAATCATGCATATGGAGAGTTTATCACGGAACAAACAATAGACAATATATCTTTTCAAGATGTCCTTGATTATCACGCTAAATACTTTATTCCAAATAATGTGTACATAGTTGTTATTGGAGATGTAAATTATAAAAATGTAAAATCTCTAATTTCTGAAAAATTTGGTACTTGGAAGAAAGGAAAAAATATTGATGATCCTGAACCTGTTTTAACCGAAAATGTTGCCCTAACGGAAATAAACTTTGTTGATTTANCNACAGCAACACAATCTGCTATTCAGGTTACAAACAATGTTGATTTAAAAATGACAGATGAAGATTATTTTGCAGCACTAATGGCAAATGATATTCTTGGTGGAGGTGGTGAAGGCTACTTGTTCAAAAATCTGAGAGAAGATAAAGGGTATACTTATGGTGCATACTCAAGTTTAGGCTCAAACAGATATGGTGTTTCTAAATTTAGAGCAGGTGCAAAAGTTAGAAATATGGTAACCGATAGCGCTGTTTCTGAAATTGTTAAAGAGATTTCAAGGATAAGATTAGAAAAAGTCGATTCAGAGTTACTTAAAAATGCTAAAGCTAAATATGTTGGTAGTTTTATTAGAAATGCTGAAAATCCACAAACAATTGCTGGATACGCTCTCAATATCAAGTTAAATAATCTTCCTGACGATTATTATGAAAGTTATCTGGAAAACATTAATTCGGTAAGCGAAGCAGATGTTAAAAAAGCAGCAAATAAACATTTTAAAATAGCAAANACAAGAATTGTAGTTGTTGGTAAGGGAAGTGATGTTGTAGCTAATCTTGAGGAAGTAGGATTCCCAATAAATTACTACGATCAATATGCAAATCCTATAGCTAAGCCAATTTTTAACAAAGCTATTCCAGAAGGATTAACAGCTGTTGATGTAATTAATAACTANATCAGTGCNGTTGGTGGTAAATCAAACCTTGAATCCNTAAATACNGTAGTTATGAAAGCTGATGTCACAATTCCTGGAGCTCCTTTTGCACCTCAGGCCACAATGAGACAGAAACTTCCAAATAAGTCTTCTTTTGTAATCGAAGTAAATATGCAAGGGCAAAAAATGACTTTAAGTAAAACTACTTTTGACGGTGAAAGAGGATATTCTGAAATGCAAGGTCAAAGAGTAGAATTTGATGAAAAACAGTTAGATGAAAACAAAAAGATTAAAGGGATTTTTGAAGAACTTTACTTTAAGCCTGAGGAATTAGAGCTAGTAAGTATAAACTCAGTTAATTTTCAGGACGCTTATAAAGTTAAAGTAACTGTTGATGGTAAAGAGTCTCACAGATATTATTCTGTTGAATCTGGNNTACTNCTNAGTAAAGANGATACTGATGATAATAATAATGTTGTAACTACAAATTATGGTGATTATCAATCAGTTCAAAATGTTATGTTTCCGTTTTACATGGAATTGCCAGCTCAAAAACTTGAGTTTAAGACAAGTAGTATAGAGATAAATAAAGAAATTAAAGATTCTAGTTTTTANTNNTTGNNTNTTTNTTTGTNANTATAACACCAAANACTATTATTATTGTTGCTATTAATTGATAGATGGAGAATTTTTCTCCGTCTACGATTCCCCAAAAAATAGAAACAATTAGCATTGAATAAGTAACTGAAGAAGCGAATACTGGACTTGAAATCTTTATGAGCTTATTGAAAATTATTTTAGCTAATGCTGTACCAAATAATGCTAGTATAAATACATAAAATATTGAAGTTTTTANCTCATCCTTTTCTAAACTAGAAAACTCAAAGTCAGAAAATAAAAAAACCAAAACAGCAGGCAATATAATCGCTGTAAAGTGCCCAACCGTTATTGTTAAGGCAGAAAGGTGTTGAAGATATTTTTTTATAATATTAACATTCAACGCATATAAAAACGAACAAAGAATTACCAATCCAGCATAATTATAATTTTGATCTGGGTTTAGTTTTAATCCTGATGAAATTAAGAGATATGTGCCAAAAAAACCTATAAGAACTCCGATAATCTGCCTTTTAGTAGATTCGATTTTAAAAATAATCATTCCTAGTATTAAAGTATTTAAGGGTACTATGGAATTGATTATTGAAGCTACTGAACTATCAATTTCTTTTTCAGCAAATGCAAATAAAAATGCAGGAAAAAAACTTCCCAAAAATGCAGAAATTGTTATCCATTTCCATTCTATTTTTTTAATTGAAAAAATATTCTTCCATGCTATTAAAAAAATAAAAATTGATGAAAATATAATTCTTAATGAACCAAGCTGAGAGGCTTCAAGGCCAACTAAAGCCTTTTTTATCAAAATAAATGAACTTCCCCATATTAATGACAAAGCAATTAAATAAAACCACTTATTAAGTTTCATTTTATATTCCAATTGATTGATTCAAATAAAACTAAAACATCATTTTTGACATATTGGATTGATGGATATATTGAATCGTAATTTGATTTAAATTTTAAATTAACCGAACCGCTTACAAAATTTGAAAGACTGTCTGTAAGATAGAATTGAATGGGAGATGCTACGTCACCTTTAATTTCATAAAGTTTTCCAAATATCCTCCTATTATTATTATCATATTCTCTTAAAATAACACCATTTGATTTTTTTGTATGGGTATCCAAAATTAAAGAAAAGTCACGTGATTTTTTTTCTAAATCCTGACTACCTTCAATGTTGTAAAATGATAAATTTAAGGATAGATTTAGATCACTATAGTCAAATAGAAATTGGCTATTTCCGATTTGATCTAAATCAGTGGAACCTGAATTATAATAGAAATTGAATAAAGTGTCTGTTTCTTCATAAATTGAATAATATGGTTCTTTAAATTCAATTCTAAGAAAGCCATTTTGCTTNGGTAAATTAGTCTCATNACAAGAAAAAATCATGAAAGTAAAAAAGAATAATGGAATAATTATTTTACCCATATTGACATAAATTCTATGGTAAGAAATAAAATTTAATTTAATTCTAAAACGGTAAATCGTCGGTTTCTTCAACAGAATCAGAAACACTCTCTACTTTCTTTTCATCAATGACTGGTGAATTATCGGGTTGAGCTGGCATATCATTTTTATTAGATAAAAAGGTGAATTCAGTACAATTTATCTCAGTTGAATACCTATCATTTCCTTTGTCATCTTGCCATTTTCTAGTCTTGATTCTACCCTCAATGTATACTTTATCACCCTTGGATAAATATTTTTCACAAATTTCAGCAGCTTTATTTCTGAGGACAATATTATGCCATTCAGTATTAGAAACTCTTTCGTTAGTTTGCTTATTCATATATGTTTCATTTGTTGCTAAAGGAAATCTTCCAACACATCCTCCATCCTCAAACCTGTGAATTTTCACCTCATCTCCTAAATGACCAATTAACATGACTTTATTAAGTGTTCCAGACATAGTTTTTATTTTTTTCTAATTTACTATTTTAACTTAAGATATACTCAATTCATTAGTATATTTTTCAATAAACTTATGCATTAACTTAGACATTGGATATTCCTTAAAGGAAGACACATAAATTCCCTTATCAACATTAATTTTATTCTCTGCTAACCAAAATCTAGATCTTATATTTATGTGAGATAATTTATGCTNAATANATTCAGAATCAATCAGATTAATCNTCAANTTTTTAGNCTGATATTTTTCTNATAAAAACTTTNNAATCTCTTTTTTTGTCTTTTTAGATTCTGAAACATAAACNGGAAACTGATACATATTCTTCCAAATNCCTTCTTNTATTTGCTCNATTAAAAATTGGTTGTTATNCTTTNCAACTATGTAATCAAAATACAACAACTTAATCTTNCTTTTNGANCTCTTAACCGGATAATATTCNACAGAATTATTATTGAAAGCNGAACAAATTTTTGAAATAACACAAGATGAACAAAGAGGGTTTAAAGGTTTACAAATAATTGATCCAAAATCCATTAATGCCTGATTGTAATCACCATATCTTTCACTTGGCATCATTTCTTTAGCCTTTTCTTTAAATACTTTTCTTGACTTATTTAAATCAATTGGATTTTTGATTTCATAAACTCTAGAAATAATCCGAAAAACATTACCGTCTAAAACGGGCTGTGATTTTTCAAAACAAATAGATGAAATTGCACTAGCTGTATAATCCCCTATTCCTTTAAGCTTAATCAACTCTTCGTAGGATTCAGGAAACTCTGAATTTAATTGATTAAATATATATTTTGATGTGGAATGTAAATTTCTAGCTCTTGAATAGTAACCTAAGCCTTGCCATAATAATAACACATCTTTTTCATCTGAAGTTGCCAAGGTTTTTAAATCTGGAAACTTGGATATGAATCTATTNTAATAATAAATTCCCTGTTCCATTCTNGTTTGCTGTAAAATAATTTCAGATATCCATATATTATATGGGTTTTTGGTATGTCTCCANGGCAAATCTCTTTTGTTTTTATCATACCATTTTAAAATTAACTTATTGAGTGCCATTTAGATAATTAAGGTTGGTAAAGGTAATCGATAGATGTAATAAATTAAATTATAAACCAATTAAATATTGAAGTAAAAAATACATATATTTGCAGGCATTGTTGAATTATTAATGATAAAAATATATTGATTTATGACAAAGGCTGAAATTGTAGCAAATATTTCTGAAAAATTAGGAATTGAAAAAGTTGATGTGCAACTTACTGTTGAATCACTTATGAAAGAGATAATTGATTCATTAGAAAATGGTGAAAATGTATATTTAAGAGGTTTTGGAAGTTTTATAGTTAAAAAAAGAGCTGAAAAAACTGCTAGAAATATCAAGAAGAATACAACCATCAAAATACCAGCTCACAATATTCCAGCTTTTAAACCATCGAAGTTTTTTATTGATGGTGTGAAAACGAAATTAAAAATTAACTAAAATATAATTTATGCCTAGCGGAAAAAAGCGTAAAAGACATAAAGTAGCTACTCATAAGAGAAAAAAGAGACGTAGAGCTAATCGTCACAAGAAGAAAGATTAATTCCAATCAATCTTCTTAATTATCATTAATATCAACTTAAGTTCTTTGAAAAATATTCATTAGCACGTTGTAATAATTGCTTTTACAACAGATGAATAATTGTAGTTTATATATTAATCAGCATTAATGCAAAAAAATGATAAAATGAATAAAGAATTGCTTATTCGTTCAAGTTCTAACAATGTTGATTTTGCCTTACTTAAAGACGGAAAACTTATAGAGTTTCATAAAGATAATGACAATACAAAATTTTTAGTTGGTGATATATATCTTGCCAAAATAAGAAAAACAATGCCTGCTTTAAATGCAGCATTTGTTAATGTGGGATATAAAAAAGATGCTTTTTTACACTATCACGACTTAGGTCCTAAAGTTTCTACCCTTCAAAAATTTATAAAGGGTATTAGCTCAGGAAAAATCAGAAATTTCTCTTTAAACAATTATAAATTTGAGGAAGAAATAGATAAAAACGGTGCTATTGCAGATGTACTTAGCCCAAATCAATCTGTTTTAATCCAAATTGTAAAAGAACCTATCTCAACCAAAGGTCCAAGAGTTACTTCCGAATTATCAATTGCCGGAAGATTTTTAGTTCTTGTTCCATTTTCAAATAGAATTTCTATTTCTCAAAAAATTGAAGATCAGAAAGAAAAAGATAGATTAAAGAGGCTGGTAAAAAGCATTACGCCAAAAGGATTTGGTGTGATTGTCAGAACCGTTGCAAAAGGCAAAAAAGTTGCTGAACTTGACAGAGATTTACAAAATCTTTACAATAGATGGATTGCGATGTGTAAAAAAATTAGGAATGCAAATATTCCTAGTAAAGTTATGGATGAAATGAATATTTCGTCTAAAATTCTTAGAGACTTATTTGATGAAAGTTTTACATCAATCTTAGTTAATGATGAAGCATTACACATTCAAATCAAAGATTATGTACAAAAAATTGCACCAAAAAAGGAGTCGATTGTAAAACTATACAATTCAAAAATTCCAATCTTTGAAAAATTTGGAATTGAAAGACAAATTAAAACTTCATTTGGTAAAAATGTTTCAATGACAAAAGGTTCCTACTTAGTCATTGAACACACAGAAGCTTTGCATGTCATAGATGTTAATAGTGGAAATAGATCTTCTTCGGCTAAGAACCAAGAAGAATCTGCACTGGAAGTTAATCTCATAGCTGCCACAGAAATTGCAAGACAACTTCGTCTTAGAGATATGGGTGGAATTATTGTAGTTGACTTTATTGATCAAAATAAAGCAGATAACAGAAAAAAACTATTTAACCATCTGAAAACAGAAATGAAGGAAGATAGAGCTAAACATAAAATTCTTCCTCCAAGTAAATTTGGATTAATCCAGATAACAAGGCAAAGAGTAAGACCTGAAATGAATATTAAAACTAGGGAAGAAAATCCTAGCAATGGTCTTGAGAATGAAGTTGAAGCTCCAATTGTGCTCATAGATAAGATATCTGAAGATATCGATAGGCTAGTTAATAAAGGTGAAAGTCATATTAATTTAAATACTCATCCTTTCATTGCTGCTTATCTAGAAAAAGGATATCCNTCTGTNAGGCTCAAGTGGTATTTTAAACATAAAAAATGGATTAAAATTATCCCTAGAGATGCTTACAAATATTTAGAGTACCATTTTTTGGATGAAAATGGTAAAACTATTTAAAAAAAACCCTATCNATNGATAGGGTTTTTTTTTTAAACTTTTAAAGAAATTTTTATTGGGCAATGATCACTATGCACTACATCACTTAATATATTAGCAGATTGTAAATTTTCTCGCATTGAAGANGAAACCATAATATAGTCTATTCTCCATCCTTTATTATTTGCCCTTGCATTAGCTCTGTATGTCCACCAACTATAATTATCCGCAGATGAGTTAAATTCCCTGAATGAATCCACGAATCCTGAATCAATAAATTTTTGTAACCATTCTCTCTCAATTGGTAAAAATCCAGAAACATTTTTATTTCTTATTGGATCGTGAATATCGATTGCCTTATGACAAATATTGTAATCTCCAGCAATAATTAAATTTTTAATATCAACGTTTAATTTTTTAATGTANTCCAAAAAATCATCCATATATTTTAATTTAAATTCTAGTCTATCAAGATTAGTNCCAGAGGGAAGATATAAACTCATTACCGAAAAATCCTTTNAANTCNAACCTTATATTNCTTCCTTCAAAATCCATATANGANATNCCNGTNCCATANTCTACATGNANNGGTTNATNTTTNGATANAATNGCNACTCCACTNTANCCTTTTTTTGTTGCACTATACCAAAAGTTATACTTAAAACCTATGGATTCAAACTCTGAAATATTTATCTGCTCTTCCAATGCCTTTATTTCTTGNAAACANACTATATCAGGGTCNTCTTNGATCAGCCATGCAACTAANCCCTTATTCATTGCTGCTCTAACNCCATTAACGTTATAAGAAACTACTTTCATCTTAAAGAATTTTGTTATGNTAAAGATGATAAAATATTTTCTATTATTTTTAGTTTATTCTATTATATGAGAGTANTANTATATTTATTCATCTTTTTATTGTATGGTTTATCTTACGGTCAAGAAATTTTCATTGACNCCANTCAGATGAGTAAAAGTAAGGNTCTTGATTTTCAAAAGGAATTAAGAAAATTTAAAGATTCCATTTCTGATAAAATTTATCCGGTTATTTTATCAAAAGAATATTCAAAATTAAATAGTGAAATAATTATTGATAATACTGATAATCTTAATAAACTATATAAACTATCAAGAAGTAATTTATCAAAACAAAACAACAATTTTTCAAACATTATAACAAATGGTAGTATTTCAAGAGGTGTAACCGTTGGGAGTAATCAAAACTCTGTTCTAAATAGCGAGCTTGACTTACAAATTTCAGGTGAATTAGCGAATAATGTAAAAATAAAAGCATCTATTCAAGATTCAAATATTCCTCTTCAAAACAACGGTTATTCTCAACAGATAGATGAATTTGATCAAATTTTTATTGAAGTTTCCTCGGCCAAATGGAATATAAGAGGAGGTGATATTGATCTGATTCAAGACAATACATTTTTTGGAAATTTCAGTAAAAGAATTCAAGGGTTATCAATCAATTCTTCAATTAATGAGTCTATTAGTGTTGAAGCTGCAGGTGCAATTGCAAAAGGAAAATATAAAAGAACTGAGATAACCACACAAAATGGAAATCAGGGTCCTTATAAATTAGTTGGACAAAATGGTGAGCTTTATGTTCTGGTAGTTTCTGGTAGTGAATCTGTATTTATTAATGGCAATAAGCTAGAAAGAGGAATTGATAAAGACTATGTTATAAATTATAATGCAGGTGAAATTATATTCAATTCTACATTACCAATTATGTCTGATATGCGAGTTCAGGTGGAGTATCAAGTAAGCGAAAAAAACTACAATAGTTTTTTTGGTTTTTCAAGAATTGAATTCAAGAAAAACAAGGCTATTCACAATATTTCATTTTACAATGAAAATGACATTAAAGATCAGCCGCTACTTCAAAATATCTCAGATGATCAGATACAAATATTGTCTAATGCAGGTGATAACACGAACCTTATGTCAGCACCAACAGGAATTTTAACTTCTTATGATGAAAACAGAATTTTATATAAAAAAGAAATAATTA
>FUFK010782448.1_pt1 | contig 10746 bp, 10 predicted proteins | sample 1021851 | NCBI WGS metagenome assembly FUFK01 (sample SAMEA51879418, study PRJEB19060) | metagenome
CCAAAAAGAATATAGCAAGCAGAGAACTAGAAATAAAAGTTAGAGATGACCTAGGTGTGAAACAAAAATTATTAACTCGTGAAGAGATACTAGAGTTAGAGCCGAATTTAGCACCAGTATTTGATGCTGGTGTTATATATGAGAACGCTATGCATGCCAGAGAACTATGGCAGAGAGACCTCGCAAAAGTATTTGCAGATGTAGATATTATTCTATCTCCTACATTACCAACTTTGATCCCGCCGGTCGAAGAAGAAAAGTCATTACTTGAAGCCACTAAAGACGCTACACGGAATACGTATGCTGGCGCCTTTGGAAAGCTTCCTGGTTTATCTATTCCCTGTGGGTTTACTTCTGACGGTCTACCTGCGGGTTTGCAATTAGAAGCGAGCTGGTGGAATGAGCCTCTTCTTTTAAAGGTAGGAGCTGCCTTTCAGCGTGTCACAAATTGGCACACCTATAAGCCAAAAATGGCAAGAATTTGATTTTATTTTAGTAGAATAATCTTTTAGGGGGAAATATATGCTTTTAGATCTACCAACCGCCGCAAAATATAATTCATGGGCTAATAAAAGACTTTATGCTGTTGCCGGCAAATTATCAGCATCAGAGTTATCGCAAGATAGAAAAGGTTTTTTTAAATCGATATTAGGTACACTCAATCACATTCTTTTGGCAGACCTTATTTACAGAGAGCGTTTAGAAAAAAAAACCAACGTCTTTTACAAGACTAGATGAAATTTTATTCACAGATTTTGATGGCTTGCAACAGGCACAATTCAGTCAAGATATTTGGTATATGGATTTTTGTAATGACTTGGACCCCGAAGAATTAGAGGGCACCCTTTCCTTTGATACAGTAGAGACGGGCGAATATTTTAGTCTACCCCTCAGAATGTGCTTGACTAATTTATTTCAGCATCAGATTCACCATAGGGGGCAAACACATCATATGTTGAGCCATGCAGGCTTGGAACCACCTCCATTGGATGTCGTGCAGTTTGGTTCGGGACTTTAATTTATTGTGAGAAAAACTAAAACTGATGTAATTGTTATTGGAGCTGGTCAAGCTGGATTGGCAATAAGTTATTATCTCACTAAAGCTAAAATCGAACACATTATATTAGAGCGTGGAAGTATTGCTAATGCTTGGAAAAACGAGCGGTGGGATTCGTTTTGCCTAGTAACACCTAATTGGACCATAACTCTGCCAGATGCTCTTGATAGCCCGGTTGACCCAGATGCCTTCATGCAAAAGGATGATTTTGTAAGGCTACTAGAAAACTGGGCCAAGAGCTTCCGTGCACCAGTAATGGAAGGGGTCTGCGTCAGTGATCTTAGTAGAACGGGAGATAAATTTGAAATTGTAACAGACTCACGAGTTTTTTTTGCTAACCAAGTTATTATAGCTACNGCTACTTATCAGAGGCCAAAAATTCCCCAGATGCTAAGTAATCTTGATTCGCGGTGGGAGTTGAAAACGGCAATTGATTACAAGAACCCTTATAGCTTAAGAGAAGGAGCAGTTCTCGTTGTTGGTTCCGGTCAGAGTGGGTGTCAAATAGCTGAAGAATTAAATAATGCTGGACGTTCGACTTTTTTATCAATAGGCCATACTGGAAGACTTCCGCGACGATATCGCGGTGCTGATTGTATTAAATGGCAGCTAGAAATGGGATGGCTTGATCGTCGTGCTGACTTTTTAAGTGATCCCAATAAGCGGTTTAGCGGTGATCCGCATTTATCCGGGAAAAATGGCGGCTACACGTTATCGCTCCATGAGTTACGATCTTCTGGTATTAAGTTATTGGGGCGGATAGATTCGCGTANCGGTTCAATTTTAAAATTAAGGGGAGATGTCAAAGCCGCTCTACAAGCGTCGGATCGATATGCAATGGAATTTCGTCGGTCGGTAGACGAATTCATATCGAATTCAGGTCGAACTGTTCCTTTGCCGACCAGTTCGGAATTGCGAGGCGAACCCGAGGATAGCGCTTTTGACTTCGAAGAAATTGAGCATCTGGATCTCTTATCTGAGAACATTTCAACAGTGATCGTCGCGACAGGATTCGAGTTTGACTTCTCTTGGGTCAAATTTCCAGTACTTGATGAAACAGGATATCCGAAAACAAATAGAGGCGTAACTAGTGTCCCGGGGCTCTATTTTATGGGTTTAAATTGGATGTATAAGCGCAAGTCAGGGATAATATATGGTGTGGCGGACGATGCAAAATACATAGCTGAAAGAGTGAGCACATCAAAGCAAAGGTACTATTCTGCTGTGGCTGAGCGATAATTAGTATTAGTGTTTTGTGCTAGCTTTAGTGACTCAACAAATTCATCCTGGTCAATAAGCGGTATCGTCTTACAATATTTTGCCAACCCTAGGGAATCAGTTAGGTGAAGGTTCGCAGCTAGTGATTTCTCATCCGGCATTTCATAAATATACGCCATATCGTATTCACCATAAGAACCATACTGTGCTATTGGCTTTCCACCAAAATCTGCTATCGCTTGTCGATGAACTTCGGCNCGATCGCGCTGTGTATCATCATTAATCATGCCGACTTTTTGATCGTTGTGATATTTCACGAGATATAAAACAAGAATTCCCACGGACAGTCCCCTTTTATTACATTTTCGATATTACGTTGTACGCAAAGTCTTCGATGAGCCGATATTGTTGTTCAAGTGGCGCTATAAAATTTATACCGTCTAGCCCGTAACTTTCTAACTCTTTAATTTGCTCTACCATTTCTGCAGGTTGTCCGGCTATAGTGAATGCTTTGATGATTTCAGGTGTAATAAATTTTGCTTCATCTGGGTCTAAGTAGCTGTAGTGACTTTGATGAAGCTTCATATGCTTACGCTTCGAATCCCTTTTTTTATGAAAATCGAGATATTCGTCCCAGAATGGTAGGATATAATCTGGTGGTGGATTGCCACTTTCCTTTACCCAATCTACAACGAAGTGTACATTTGCCATGATGGCGGAGCCGCACTGCTGAATGACGAGTTCATCAGTTAGTTTCTGACCTGGTTTCAGCATTAAAATATTTACTAAAGCGAACGTCTCGAAACTGTTTAGAGAACGGTTTACTTTTTTTGCACCCTTCTTAACATTTTCTAAAGCCTGAGGAATTGTTCCTCCTCGGGGTATGCCCGTGATTAGTCCGTCACCAATTTTACCAGCCAAAGCTTGAGTTTTGGGTCCAAACCCGCTGACATGAATGGGTATTGGATTTTCAACATCTATATATTTAAAGTCCTGGTTTTGAAATTGTATCGGATGCGTGACACCATTTAAGGTATAGTCGGTCTCTTCTCCTTTAAGTAGTGCTTGGACTACCCTTATATACTCCTCAAAGGCTTTTATCCCCATCGGCGGTTGTCCCATCGCGCGCATAGCGGTATTTCCAGTGCCAATACCCAAGAAAGTTCTGCCAGGAGCAAGGCGGTTTATCGTAGCAATACCATTGGCGGTAACTGGGGCTAGCCTTAGGCCTGCTACAGCAACTCCTGTTCCTATACGAATTGAACGGGTTTGCTGAGCTGCCAAAGCCAATACGGCCCAAGGATTTGACCTAATCATTTGTGAGTCAGTGACCCAGCAGAAATCATAGCCAAGATTTTCGGCTCTTGCTATCAAGCCTATCTCGTCTATTTTAGAGGTCGTTATTCCAAATTGCATAACTTTTTGCGACCTGAACTAAGTGACGATAAATGCCTTAACAATAAAGCTCACTTAGCTCGATTTTTTTCTAACCACTCATCAACTAGCTGAACGGTTTCATTAATCGATTGTAGAGATTTGCCTGTATTTTTTGCAATTGATTGAACAAGTTTATCTACTCTCTCAATATTGGGGGCCCCAGCAGCAAGAGCACGAGCTGCAGATGAAGGGCTAATGAGAGACTCAGCTGCATTAGCATATTTTTCGAAGGGAACCATGTCCGAGGTGGAGGCTCCCAGCGAAACACAAAGTTCTGATACCCACTCGTATACTTCTTGCGTTTCAACCAAGTCGGTGTGAACGGCCTCACGGATGGTCCTCATTTCATTTTGCTGCACGCACCTGTAGTTACCCGCAAGGAGCATGCACCATTTTGCCATTGGAACGAATATTGATTTATGCACCCTTAATTTTACCGGTAGCTCTACCAAACCATCTCCCGTATCGAACCTAGCTGCCTCTATATCATTCTCGAGTTTTTCTAGAATTGCAGTATGTTCATCAGACTCAAATCGCGCCGCTTTAAAATTTGTGGGAAGTCTTACTTGTAGGACATTGATAGGCTCGTCAGGTGGCCTGAATGCCTGAGGATCGGGGCTGCATAGCGTCATTAGGTTTGGGTCCAGTTGATCCCAGACAGATGCATCAGCATAACTATCTCGGTATTTAGTTGTATCGAGTCCATTTATTCTTTTTAAATAAGTTAAGGGGGGCATATTCATGATCGACATACACGGTATTTTAGCTGCCGCGAGATCCTTAAGTACATTTTTAATATCTGCAGAACGATATTGTGGTTCCTGCATTGCTAGAACAGCAAGGTCAAATTCATCGGCTTTGACTTGATCTGGACCAATAGCCTCAATTTTACCCGATAATTTTTTCGAACTAATATCATAGAGCCCTTCGCGTCCTTTGACGGGCATTCTCACAAGGGTTCCCTCTTTATTGATAAGGCTGACTTCGTCGGGCAGACAAATGAGCTTGGCGTTATGGCCTGCAAGAGCAAGCTTAGTAGCTAACAAAGAGCCATATGAGGCTCCCAATAACAGAATGTTGAAAGCTTGTTTCACAGTTGATCCCCCAATCGAAAATTTTCCCCAGTCGAACTATCTAAGCCCGATATTCNACATTTAATACCGCTGATTTATTCTTGTGAAGATTAAATGATAAAATTAAGCATATTGCAAATAGAAGACGAATAAACAGGATCTTGGAAGGGGGGTGGTTACGGGTTCAAGCATAACCACCCTAGATGCTTTGTTGTTGGAAATTATTTGTAGGCTGTTACCATGATCTCGACAAGTAGTTCGGGAACGGCAAGATCTGCTTTAACGCAAGCTCTTACCGGTGGATTTTCGGGGTCAACCCATGCATTCCAAACCTCATTCATAGCTGAAAAATTTGCCATGTCAGTAATCCAAAGATTCGCTTGTAAAAGTTTGGATTTATCTGTACCTGCTTGGCTCAAATAATCATCTATCTTGTCGAGGATCTGTTGTGTTTGGCCTTTTATATCAGCGGATCGATCCGAGGCCGTTAAGCCAGCTACATAAACCATATCCCCTTTTACAACACATCGACTCATTCTAGGGCCGCTCCCAGAAGTTTTTTCTATTCGAGTTACTGACATAATTTCCTCCTAATTGTTATTCTTCAAGGTCTACACGATAAACCTCGGCAGCAGTCTTTGAAAAGAGATACTCTCTATCTTCAATATTAAAATCATTAGTAAATTTTTTACATGCATTCCAATAGATGGGATAGCTATAAGATCCTTTGTCAACGGGAAAATTACTTTCAAACATACAACGGTCCGGTCCGAAGGCTTGAATACATGTATCAAAGTATGGAAACCAGGCTTTTGCCAACTCATCTGAAGTTGGAGGCAGGTGTTTTTCGTGAAAGTCATAACCGTTGATCCGCATCCCAAGACCACCAAGCTTAACTCTTACATTTCTACAGGCAGCTAGTTTTTCAATCGATTTTTTCCAAGATGCGAAAACATTTGTGGATGCCCTAGCATACTCTCCTAAGCCCAACGGGCCACCACAGTGGTCCAAGATAATGGTTGTTCCAGGAAAATTTTGAGCTAGGTCTGTCAAATCATCGATTTGCGGATGATACAGCCAAGCATCAAAAGACAAATTCAATTTTTCTAATTCAGCAAAACCCGCTCTAAAATTTGGATCTGCTAAAAGTCCTTTTTTTACCGAGTAACTTTTATTAATAAGACGATCGTCATCATCCCAAGCTGTAATATGTCGTATCCCTCTAAACCGGCCGCCTCCAGCTTGGATGTGTGCTTCCAAAATTGGTTTTACAGCTTTTCCGAGGGTAAGGTTCGCGTGCCCCACTATTCCAGCGCATAGCCGCTGCTTTCCATACAACCCACTTGCCCCGATTGCCGCAACGCCGTTTACAAACTCAGTTTCACCTACAGGTGCCATTTCTTCGGGGCCATTGGCACGATGCATCGAGTGACATTGGACAAATACAGTGGCTATAATGTTGTGCCCACTGGCAAGGTCTTGCGCAATGTCATCGATCATATATCGCCAGTTGGGCCTATCCCATATATGGTGATGCGGATCTATTATTGGTAGATCAGGCTCTAGTATCTCCTCTGATGTTTGGGATAGCCACTCATCTCTCACCGGGAAATGAGTTGCTGATACTAGTTGGCACCTTGAAGACATTTTGGTTCTCCCTTAGAAGATACAAAAATAANCATTAATTAGTTCTTTATTAAAGTCTTAAGTGAATGGACATGTTAACTAACTTTTAAGAATCAATGGACTCCTTCACATATATAGAAATAGCCGTAGGTATGGCATGGCGCTAAATAGAAAGCTAAACTTGTTAATAAGAGTAATATAATTTAGTGAATGCAGAGACCTGCTTTATTCCAGTTTTGCAAACGATCATACTTTTGAATAGAGATTGAATATGGCTTTAGATACACGCCAAAATTTAGGTTCTTTTGATTATATTATAATTGGCGCCGGCACTGCTGGTTGTCTTTTAGCTAATAGGTTGTCGAAAGACCCATCTTCTAATGTTTTACTCCTAGAGGCTGGGGGATACGATAATTATTTTTGGATAAAAATACCTGTGGGTTACTTATATACGATGAATAATCCACGAACTGACTGGTGNTTCATGACAGAACCAGCTGCTGGACTGAATGGTCGATCCCTTAATTATCCGCGTGGAAAAGTCTTAGGAGGGTGTTCTTCAATTAATGGCATGATTTANATGCGAGGGCAGGCTCGTGACTATGATCATTGGCGTCAGTTGGGAAATTCGGGGTGGGGATGGGANGATGCATTAAAGTTCTTCAAAAAGTCTGAAGCGCATTTTGACGGTGGTGATGATTTGCATGGTGCTGATGGCGAATGGCGGGTCGAGGAACAAAGATTATCATGGGAAATATTAGATGCTTTTAGAGATGCCGCCGACCAAGTAGGGATACCAAAAATTGACGACTTTAATCGTGGCGATAATGAAGGCTGTGGTTACTTTTCGGTCAATCAAAATAAAGGCGTTCGGTGGAGTGCGGCTGACGCATTTCTGCATCCTGTTAAATCACGGCCCAACCTTACAATTATGACGCAGGCCCATGTTGAAAAATTAAATTTTCAAGATAATAAAGTAAAAGATATAAGTTTTCTGCTAAAGGGAAAACGCTCTTTTGCTTCCGTCAGAAAGGAAATTATTCTTGCCTCAGGAGCGGTAGGATCTCCACAAATCTTGCAGACATCAGGTATCGGTCCTGGGGAGCTTTTAAGAGNCCTCGATATAAAACCTATAAGAGTACTTCCCGGNGTTGGCGAAAATTTNCAAGATCANCTCCAAATGCGTTTGGTGTTCAAAGTGAAAAATACCAAAACACTTAATTTGAGGGCGAATAGCCTCATTGGTCGCATTGGGATGGGGATGGAGTATTTTTTATTCAAACGTGGGCCAATGACGATGGCACCGAGCCAGCTGGGTGGTTTTGCTAAATCTGATCCATCAAAAGAGTCTGCAAATTTGCAGTATCATATTCAGCCGCTATCGACAGAAAAGCTTGGTGATCCTCTGCACCCCTTCGAGGCATTCACTGCATCAGTATGTAATTTGCGACCGGAAAGTAGAGGGCATATTCGAATAAAGTCGCCAGATGCGAGTGAAGCCCCTCTAATTCAACCAGATTATTTATCTGCTCCGGAAGACCGAAAGGTAGCTGCGGATGCAATAAAACTTACTAGGAAAATTGTGTCAGCTCCGGCCATGGAAAAATATCAACCACAAGAATTTAAGCCTGGTATTGAATTTGCCTCCGATGACGAGCTGGCACGTGAAGCTGGTAATATCGGCACAACAATATTTCACCCTGTCGGAACATGTAAAATGGGGCCTGAGACCGATAGCTACGCAGTAGTGGATGATCGATTGAGGCTTCATGGTATCTCGGGTGTTAGAGTTGTGGATGCATCNGTAATGCCGACCATTACCTCTGGAAATACAAACTCGCCAACCCTTATGATCGCAGAGAAGGCTTCAGAAATGATCAGGGAGGACTGGAAAGGTTGAGCCGTCTTTATTGTATTTAACCCTTATTCGCAACAACCTAAATAACAATGGCTATTTTGAGCAGAGGAGATTTTAATGTCCTTATTTCCACCACCTAAAGATGTAAAAACAGAGATCTTTGCCCGCGTACCAGATGAATTTAGAAAGTCAGGAGGACGACCGTCCTGGGGAGAAGCCAATATACCGGGGCGGGATATTGACTGTTTCCTCGAGGGACCAAGCTTTGACTCAGAAGGTAATTTGTATCTCGTAAATATCCCATACGGTGAAATATTTAAAGTAACGTCTTCGGGTAATTTTTCGCTAGTCGCTCAGTATGATGGTTGGCCCAATGGCTTAAAGGTTGACCGAGAAGGCAATCTCATCGTTGCTGATTACAAAAAAGGCATCCTTAAGATTGATCCAAAAACCGGGCACTTGGAAACACTTGTTGACCATAGGTGGTCGGAAAGCTTTCGTGGATGCAATGACCTGCATCTAGCATCTAATGGGGATATTTATTTTACCGATCAAGGCCAAACAGGAATGCATGACCCAAGTGGCCGTGTATATCGCTTTACTAAAGATGGTAAGTTGCAATTATTAGTTGGGAATGGACCAAGTCCAAATGGTCTCGTTTTGAACATTCAAGAAAATGTTCTTTATGTCGGAATGACACGGGCCAATTCGATTTGGAGAATTCCCCTATTACCCGATGGCTCAACTACGAAAGTAAGTAACTTTATTCAGTTATCTGGTGGCCATGGGGGACCTGATGGTTTAGCGCTAGACGCAAATGGAGGGGTACTGGTAGCCCATGCTGGTCTTGGGACTGTTTGGCACTTTGATAATCTAGGGCAGCCATTGCACCGGATACGATCTTGCGAAGGGCTTATGACAACGAATCTAGCCTTTGGCGGCCCAAACAATGACGTACTTTTCATAACAGAGTCAGAAACAGGTAATATCTTAANGGCTCAATTACCTGTTAAAGGAGCTAAAATGCAGTCGAGTTTATAAGTAAGTTAGAGGCCATAAGTTATTAGTTGCGTTCAGTTCAGGTACTATTGATTAATCTTGATAGTATTGAGAGATATACTAAATCTAGAAATTTGAGATAAATCTTGTAGGCTATGGTAATGTGAGGTACTATATATGGAAGTTTAAACTAATCGAAAGCGGGATGGCCATGGTAAAACGTTTTCGATGAAATCGGGTTCGGCAACCTCCCATAGTCGCTCCCGACCCTGTGAGGTAAAAGGCGGTCATAATTAGGCTGTCAACAAAGCTTTGGGTGCGTTACGNTGTAACGCACCCTTTTTTAGTTGTTTAAAANTCCCAAGGCGTTAAATAACTTAAAACTGCGGATTGAAAGTTTTTAAATAGTCATTAATTGGAATATGAAATGTCAAAGATAGCTTCCAGAATAAAAGAATTAGGGATTGAACTACCAAATGCAGCTTCCCCGGCAGCAAATTATATCCCTTTTGTATTGTCGGGTAATCAAGTAGTGATTTCAGGGCAAATTCCTTTTTGGAATGGGGAGCTCGTTGGTCTGGGCAAACTTGGTTCTAACTTGACCGTTGAAGAGGGAGCTAAGATAGCTCGCGTTTGTGCTTTAAATCTTCTTGCACAACTACAGGTTGCCAGCGGCGGCGACCTAGANCGAGTATCCCGAGTGGTAAAACTAGGTGGTTTCGTGAATTGTATTGACACTTTCACGGACCAACCAGAGGTGATTAATGGAGCCTCGGATTTAATGGTCGAAGTTTTTGGTGANATAGGACGACATGCGAGGTTCGCTGTAGGTGTGGGCTCGCTTCCAAGAGGAGTGGCGGTCGAAGTGGATGGTGTGTTTGAGTTGCACAATTAGTTTGATGACCTAAGACTGCGTAACAAAGATACATGACTGCAAAAGAAACTAAGTTAACATCACCAAGGAAATTTAGCTCGATAAGCTCTTTGAAAGAAATTTCTGAGTCTGAGTGGGATGCTTGCGCTGGCGATGAAAACCCTTTTTTGTCGTATAAGTTTCTTTCAAGTCTCGAAGACTCCGGGTCGGTTGACCCGGAAACAGGCTGGTTGCCGCAACATATTACTTGCAGGGATGATAAAGGAGAGCTGATTGGNGTNGTGCCACTTTACCTTAAGGGTCACTCATATGGTGAGTATATTTTCGACTGGAGNTGGGCGGATGCTTGGGAGCGAGCTGGGAATAAATACTTTCCGAAATTATTATCTGCAGTACCTTTCACGCCTGTAACTTGCAGGAAATTGTTGGTTAAGCGAGGACAGGATGAAGCTTCAATACAACACGATTTAATTCAAGCATTAGTTTNNGCAATAGGTTTATTTATTCCATTTACTCCCAAAATGATCCCAATCTGGATTATTTACTCATTATTATCAGGAACAACTGCGATGGGATTCTGGGTAATTGCCCATGAATGTGGACA
>FUFK010051664.1_pt1 | contig 10745 bp, 10 predicted proteins | sample 1021851 | NCBI WGS metagenome assembly FUFK01 (sample SAMEA51879418, study PRJEB19060) | metagenome
TTCCAGCTCTACGTCTGCTTTCGAATTCGCCGCATCGGCAGCTAAAAGGGGATCCGAAAGCAGCCGTGAACGTCCAGAATCAGGACGCCTTATCGACGGCGGCTGCTGGGCCGGTAGCAGACTGTCTGGTTCCAGCTGGGCGAAGCGGAAGAGCCCACACTGCGTTTACGAAACGATTTCGGTCTACCCTCGTTAGGCATCTCTGAGTGGCAAAGGCCGCGCGAGACTCTCGACGATACGACACTCGCCGATCTTGTCGGCCTGGCACGATCGCAACATCTGGCCCAGTTCGTCGCGCAGCGCGGAGAGATCTGCAATCTTGCGCTCGACTTCGACCATTTGACGTTGAACGAGTTGATCAACATCCTGGCATGGCTTGTCGTCGTGATCGGACAGCGCAAGCAGTTCACGCACCTGCGCCATGCTGAAACCCAACTCTCGCGCGCGTCGAACGAAGGTGAGCGTCGCCAAATGGTCGTCCGAGTAGTCGCGATAGTTGCTGTCTATGCGGTCAGCGGCGGGGAGAATGCCCTCGCGCTCGTAATATCGGATGGTCTCGGCCTTCGTGCCGGTTGCCTGTGCCAGTTCGCCGATACGCATCGCCTGTTCTCCGGGCTTGACCTTGTAGTTGCTACAAGGTGCATATGTGGGTGCGACTCGAACGTTGCTAGGAGAGCGGCATGAGCAAATCCTGCTGCCAGACACCCGAACCTGATCAGAACGCGCACAATAATCCGCGCTGGCGCACGATCCTGTCGATCGCCCTTATCGCGAATGCAGCCATGTTCGTGGTCGAGATTGTGGCGGGCGTCGCCGCCGATTCGCGTGCCCTTCAGGCCGACGCCCTCGATTTTTTCGGCGATGCAGTCAACTATGCGATCAGTCTGGGGGTGGCCGGCCTAGCGCTTTCCTGGCGCGCAAAGGCAGCGCTGTTCAAAGCTGCGACCATGCTCGCCTTCGGCCTGTGGGTGGTCGGATACGCGATCTACGGTCTGATTTCAGGCGCAAACCCCGAACCGCAGACCATGGGCGTGATCGGCTCTCTGGCGCTGATCGTGAACGTCATCGTTGCGCTGCTGCTGTTCCGCTATCGCGAGGGCGATGCAAACATGCGCTCGGTGTGGATCTGTTCGCGCAATGATGCGCTCGCCAACATCGCGGTGCTGGGCGCGGCGCTAGGCGTCTTCGGCACCGGGCAGGCGTGGCCTGACTTGCTCGTCGCGACCATCATGGCGGGACTCGCGATCTGGGGCAGTATCGAAGTGTTCGGCCAAGCGAGGAAGGAACTGGTCCATGGCTGACCGCTCGTCGCGTATCGGAACGTTTCTCGTCGGCGAATATCGCGCAGCCGAACGGGCCGCCGATGCATTACCGGGGGCCATAGGATCGCCCAGGCCCAGTTTGTCCAACATCCGCAACGCGCGGCAAGTGGGCAATGGAATACCGATGCCTGGGCACCGCTGGAAAGATTCATTCTGAATGGTGGTGTGCGGTTCCGGTTCGGAGGTCATCGAGCCCGGCAAATCCGCTGCAAGCGACTGTCCGCCACTGGCGGCAGAAAAGTCGGAAACGGATGCCAGCGTCGGCGGGTGAGTCTTCCGCTTCCTAACCCGCTACAGTTCCTCAGCCCGCCTCAGGGATTGCCAGCGCCATGTCCGCCACGGCGCGGGCTATCGCCGCAAGTTTGCGCGCCGGCAGCCGCTGTGATGCCCCGTTAAGGCACAGGCCCGCGACTGTCTTGCCGTGCAGCCGCAAGGGTATCGCCACACAGTTCAGTCCGGATTGGTATTTCCCCTCCTCGAAAGCGAAGCCGCGCTGGCGCACCCGATCCAGCTCTTCGGTCAGGCTTGCCTGCGGTTCTGTGTGCGCCAAGGATTGCGCAACACCGGGCATGAACGCGGCCAGCACCAGTCCGATAGCGGAACCGGACAAGGGTTCGCGGCGGCCCAGGCGGCTGTGTGCGGTCGGATTGTTCGGTAATTCGAGACCGTCGAGGTAATAGAGTCCGTCTCCGCTCGGTACGATCAGATAGGTCGATTCCTCGAACCGCCGGGCCGTCTGTTCGATCAGAGGCCGGAAATGCCGCCGCAGCGCGTCGTCATCGCCCGCGATCCGGGCAAGGTTGAGTATACGGCCACCCAGCCGGTAGTCGGACCCTGTCGCAGGACGCCGCACAAAGCCCAGTGCGACAAGCGTCGCGAGGATGTTGTGAGCCGTCGACGGCTGCACTCCGGCGGCGTTCGCGATTGCGCCAAGCGGCGCGGCACCTTCCGCCTGCGCGAGGAATTCCAGCATCCACATCGCGCGTTCGACCGACTGGATCGGCTTGCTCATACGGGCCCCTTCTCGCCGACTTTTTCAATCATGTTGAAGATATGGGCTTGGTGACCGCCTGTGGCCAGAGCGGCGGAACGGCACGGCGCGAAACTCCATTACCGAGGGGTACCAACAAGGAGATCGACCAATGCCATATATCGTAATGGCCCAGTGCACCGCGCTGCCCGGTCAGGAGGACGCGCTTCAGAGCCGCATCGCGGACCTCGCCAGTGCAGTGCGCGTGGAAGCGGGCAATGAAGGGTTCGAGGTGTTTCAGCGACCCGCAACCGAGCGCGGCTGGACGATGATCGAGCGCTATCGCGACCGGGAAGCCTTCGACGTGCATTGCGATCAGCCGCACACCAAGGCGTTCAACGAGGCGCTGAAGGATCTGGTCGAAGGCGGCGCGTCAGATGTGACCGAGCTTTCCCTTGCCTGCCAGCCGAACGACGCCGCACCCGGTGTTCGCGGGATCGACCATGTCGGGATGACCGTGCCCGACATGGACGCGGCATCGGACTTCCTTGCCCGCGCATTCGGCGCGCGCACGCTTTACGATGTGCTGCCCGCCGATGCGGACCCTATGCAGGGTGACGAGGTGGAACATCAGCTCGGCCTTCCGTCGGGGGCACGGATCGAGCACATGCGGCTGATGCGGATCGGCGCATCGGCGAATATAGAAATGTTTCGCATCGCCAATGCCGACCAAGCCGACGCCGCCGGACTGGCCGATTACGGGCTGCAACATATCGCGCTGTATGTCGACGACATGGACACGGCCGCACGGCGGCTGACGGAGGCGGGCGGCACCTTGCTGTCCGATCCGCATCCGCTGGCAGGCGTCGAAGGGGGCGAGCGCAACTCGGGCGTTTACGCCCGAGCGCCATGGGGCGCCTTGATCGAGCTCATCTCTAGCCCCGACGGGGTCGATTACCCCGTCGATTGCCCGATGCCGCGCTGGAAACCCCAGCCCAACACATAATGCCGACCCCCCAATTCGAGGAGACATACCAATGATCAAGATGACCATGTTCCTGAAACGCAAGGCAGGCATGAGACACGAGGATTTCGTGAAGCACCATATCGAGGTGCACGGACCCAAGTTTCGCTCCATTCCGGAAGCGGAGGCGCATTGCCTGCGCTATATCCAGACGCACCCTGTCGCGCTGGAAACCGATGTGACCCAAAATGCCGATTTCGACGGCACCGCGGAGCTCTGGTTCGATAGCGAGCAGGGCATGGAAGCGGTGCTTACGTCCGACACTTACAAGAACGTCGTCTTTCCGGATGAGAAAACCTTCCTCGACCACGCCAACACGCTGATCCTGGTCGGCGAACAGGTGGCGATCATGGGCGATCATCGCGAAGGGTGATTGCCCTCTGGCGCAGCGTGTTAGATCGCTAGCCGGACGAAGTTGAACCCTCCAGTGTCCGCTTGCTGGAACTCTCCGCAACGCGACCGTTGCGCTTGCATTGCTGTGCTGTTAGCGAGCGCCCGTCATCTGGGGAGTAGCCTGCCGCATTGCGATGCGGTTCCCTGCATCAACATACTTGGCCGAGAGGTCATGGTGCAGGCGGAACGGTCGAACGTTCGGGCAAGACCAATGACACCTGCTTTCGCCTGGCCGGGCGGAAAGCATGGTGTCATTGCAGTCTCGTCGCCCGGCCCGGAGATTTTCATGGAAGCCGTTGTGACATCCGCCTTGGCGGTGGCGCTTGCCGAAATCGGCGACAAAACGATGTTGCTCGCGATCGTACTCGCTACCCGGTTTAGGAAGCCATTACCGATCATCCTCGGTATCTTGGTGGCGACTCTCGCAAACCACGGAATTGCCGCTTACGCAGGCCAATCGATTGCCGGCAGAATGTCTGGCCGATGGTTCCGCTATGCTGTTAGCATCAGCTTCATAGCCATGGCGCTATGGACCTTGATGCCCGACAAGCTCGATGAAGACGACGGGCTCAAGCCATCCCGATACGGTGCATTCCTTACGACCACCATTGCATTCTTTTTCGTTGAGATCGGCGACAAAACGCAGATCGCGACAATTGCATTGGGCGCGCAATTTCAGAGCATCCTGACGGTTACTATCGGTACGACCCTTGGCATGATGCTAACTAACCTAGCAGCCGTGTACCTGGGCGATGCAATCGTGGAGCGCGTTTCGCTGAAGCTGGTGAGGATCGTGGCCGCAACGCTATTCTTCTTGATCGGAGTTTGGGTCGCGCTGGAGGCTTTCTTTCTGCAGTTCCACTAACCGCTGTCCGGCCTCATTGCGGTGGCCCGAATGCACCTGTGTCACAGCGGCGAATTGCGCACCGGCCATATTGTGACGCAGTGAAATTTGCGAATGCGTTCGGGTGCACACCTGTAGTTTTCCGGATACCCGGAACTGATCGCGAGCAACGACATATAACAAGCGGGTCGCTCCGCTTCGCAGAGAATCGCGCCCTGCCCCTAATTCAACAGTCATTGAATATCGCTGTGTCGTACTTTATGTTGCGCTGCCTAAGGAGCGGCGCATGACTGAACGACGCGGGCGGGGGCGTCCCCGAGAAACCGATGCGGACACGAGTGCAGCAATCGCGCGCGTCGCCTTGCGTCTCTTTGCCGCGCATGGTTTCGAGGCTACTTCATTGCGTGAGATCGCCAATGCTGCGGGGGTCGATGTCGCGCTGATTTCCTATCGTTTCGGCGGCAAAGCCGGCCTGTGGAAGAGTATCGTGTCGCAAGCGGGAGCGGACCTGCGCGAAGCCCTCGAACGCGCGCTTGGTGACGACTGCACTGCCAGCGCCAGGCAGCGGTTCGACATGTCCGCGCGCGCCTTTCTCGCCTTTCTCCTCGACCGCCCCGAAATGCCGCGGCTTCTACTGCGCGATATCACGATCGACAGCGAACGCTCGCAATGGTTGCTCGAGAACCTGTCCCAGCCCCTTCACGCGCATTTCTTCGAGCTCGCGCAAGCCGTCGCCGACGCGCAGGAAGAGGCGCCGACGCACCTCCAGTTCAGGGTTGCAAACTTCGTCTATTCAGCCGCCAGCACGGTCGCCCGGCGCGATCGTCTCGTCGCTCTCGTGGGCGGGATGGCTGCCGACTCAACATTTACCGCCGCGCTCGAGGAAGTGCTCGTCGAGGGAGTGCTGGCGCCATGACCGACCGCGATACACTCATCGACCGCAAGGGTGGGTATCGGTTCAAACCCCATGAGATGCCGATTCTGCCCGGCTCTCCGGCCAATCCCGACCATCCGCCGGCGCGCCGCGCCGCCTATCTCGCGATCGGCGTGTTCATGGCGCTGGTGGGGGGCGCGCAAAACGGTTTCCTGCTTGCCAATTCGGCGGCATTGCAGGCCGAATTCGCCCTGACGCCGGTCGAAACGGGCTGGCTGACGGTCGCCTTCTATTCGACCTATGCCACCATGAGCATGCTGCTGTTCCGCGTGCGCCAGGAGTTCGGCATCCAGTCGTTCGTGCGCTGGGCCATGGTGGGGCTGGTCGCGGCCAATTTCGTCCAGATGATCGGCCCCGGCTACTATCCCGAACTCGCCGCGCGCGCGGTTGCGGGCATTACCGCCAGCGGACTATCGGCGCTCGCGATCTATTACCTCATGCAGGGCCTCCCCGCGGCCATGCGCGTCGGTGGGTTGGTTATCTCGCTGGGCTTAACACAGGTGGCATTCCCCCTCACCCGTGCACTGTCTCCGGCGCTACTGGTCGATGGGGACATGTCCCACGTCTTCCAGTTCCAGTTCGCCCTGTCGCTGCTGGGCTTGGGAATGGTCGTCGTGCTGCGGCTGCCGCCAGGCATCCGCAAGCAGACCTTCGAGAAGCTCGACATCCCGAGCATCGCGCTGTTCATCATCGGGATTGCTGCACTGTGCGCTTTCCTGATCCAGGGGCGCATCCAGTGGTGGGATACGCCATGGCTCGGCTATGCGCTGGTCGCCGCGATCCTTGCGCTGGGCGGGTGCTTCCTGATCGAGGCCAACCGCAAGAGCCCGATGCTCGATCTCAGCTGGCTGTCGAGCCGTTCGATCCTCGCTCTTGCCGTAATCGGCGCAACCGTGCGCATCCTTGTCGCCGAACAGGGTTTCGGGGCCAGCGGGATGTTCGCCGCGCTGGGCTATGGCAACGAACAGCTGACGAGCTATTTCTGGGTTCTCACCGGGGCGACCTTCGGCGGCATGGCGCTGTCGGTGGTCCGGCTCGACCCCAAGGACCTCACGCGGCCCGTGCTCTTCGCGATCTTCGTGATCGGCATCGCCGCATTTGCCGATGCGCGTACCGGCGTGCTGACACGGCCGCAGGATCTTTACCTCACGCAGGCGGCAATCGCCTTCGGCGCAGTCTTCGCGATGGGCCCGATCATGATGGAAGGCATGCTGCGCGCACTCGCCGCCGGCCAGAGCTTCGTCATCAGCTTCATTGCGATATTCTCGCTTTCGCAATCGATCGGCGGCCTCGCGGGCATCTCGCTGCTGTCGGCCTTCCATACGATACGCCTGAAGACGCACCTCATCGATGCCGGGGGAACGCTCACGCTGGCGAACCAGCAATTGGGGCAGGCGCTCGCCGACGCCGCCCGGCGCGCAGCGCCGCTGCAAGGCGATCCCGCGCTCCAGCAGCAGGCGGCCGCCTCGAGCGTTTCAGCAGAGGTGGGACGCGAAGCCGCAGTGCTCGCCTTCAACGACGTCTTCTTCCTTATCGGCACGCTGTCGGCGGTGACATTCGCCGTCGTCTTCGTGCCGTGGCTCATCAACAAGATCCGCGGGCGTAACCCGCTCGCCAAGGAACTGGCCTTCATGGAGGCCATGCTCGCAAGGACTCGCCAATGACCGACAAGCACCCGGCCGAGATCGATACCGGAACAGAGAACGAAACCGAAACCGCAGCCGTACAGGACGACATGTCCGCCGCGGAAGACGAGACCGGATGGTCCCCCAATCCCTCGCGTCGCCGCATCGTTATCGCGATAGGGGCAATCCTCCTCGGTGTGCTCGTGGCGCTGTTAGCATGGGATCTCCCGCCCTTCGACGGGGGCGACGAGACGACCAACAATGCCTATGTCCGCGGCCGCACCACGGTCGTCAGCCCGCAGGTGGCAGGGTATCTGGTCGAAGTTCCGGTATCGGATTTTCAACGCGTGGAAGAGGGCGATCTGCTCGCCCGGATCGACGATGCGCCCTTCCGGCAGAAGCTCGACCAGGGCGCGGCGAATAGCGCGGCGCAGAGAGCCACCTTGGCCAATAGCGCGCAAAGCCTGCGTTCCGCCCAGGCACAGCTCGAATTGCAGGATGCCGCCGTCGCAGCCGCGCGCGCAGGGCTGCAGAAAGCGCAGGCCGACATGAACCGGATCGCCGAACTGGTCGGCGAAGGTTCCGTTTCGCTGCGCGAACGTGACCAGGCGCGCGCGGCACTGCAGCAGGCGCAGGCGGGCGTGAGGCAGGCACAGGCGCAGCGAGCCATCGCGGCGGAGAACGTGCGGTCGGTCACCGTGGGGCGCGGGGCGCTCGAAGCACAGGTGGCCGGGGCGGAGGCTTCGAAGGGTTTGGCCGAATTCGAACTGTCGCGCACCGAAATCCGCGCACCGCGTGCCGGACGGCTGAGCGAGGTCAGCGCACGCGTCGGCCAGCTGGTCAGCGCCGGGACCCAGCTCATGTACATCGTCCCCGACGATCTGTGGGTGGTCGCTAATTTCAAGGAGACGCAGACGGCGAACATGGCTGTGGGCCAGCGCGCCACGCTCGAGATCGACGCGCTTGGCGGGGTGGAACTGACCGGCCGTGTGCAGAGCATCGCGCCCGCCGCCAGCAGCGAGTTCAGCCTCGTCAAACCCGACACGGGGGCCGGCAATTTCGTCAAGGTCCCGCAGCGCATCGCGGTGCGCATCGTGCTCGACAAGGGACAGGAAATCGCGGCACGGCTCGGGCCCGGCATGTCCGTCGTCGCCACCGTCCATACGGAAAACTGACCATGATGCGCAGATCCTTCGCCCTCGCGGCCACCACCGCCATCACCCTTTCCGCCTGCGCGCCGACGCTGCAGGACGCCCCGCTCGGCGCCGCAGTGGCACCGCCCGCCGATTGGCGTACCAGCCTCGAGGTAACGGCACCGGTCGAAGCCGACTGGTGGGCCAGTTTCGGCGACCCGCAGCTTTCGCAGCTTGTCGAACGGGCACGGGCGGCCAATCCCGACGTACAGGTCGCCCTCGCACGCGTCGAAGAGGCACGCGCCACCGAGCTCGCCTCGCGCGGTTTCCTGCTTCCCTCGCTCGGCGCCGGGGTCGAAGGCGGCGTCCAGCGCGAAGTGTCCCCATTCGGCCAGGCGCAGACCACCGTAGCTGCGCAGCCTGCCTTCCGCGCCTCCTACGAACTCGATCTCTTCGGCAAGAATGCCGCCCGCGTCGACGCTGCCGAGGCCGGCGTCGCAGCAAGCGCCGCAGCGGCTGAGGCGGCGCGGCTTTCGGTAAGCGCGGCGGCCGCCAGCGGATATATCACCCTGCTCGCGCTCGACAGGCGGCTGTTGGTACTCGAGGAAACACTGGTGGCCCGGCAGGAAGCGGTGAAATTCGCCCGCGACCGGGCCGAGGTCGGCTACACCTCGCAGCTTCCTCTCAGGCAGGCCGAGGCCGAGTACCAGGCCACCGCGCAGCTCGTCCCGCAATTGCAGGCACAGATCGCGCGCCAGGAAAACGCCCTCTCGGTTCTGATCGGCACGATGCCGGGCGCGATCGAGCGGGGCGGTACGCTGGAGCAGTTGATCCAGCCCCCGGCCCCTGCAACCCTCCCATCGGAATTGCTGCGCCGCCGCCCGGACGTCGCGGCAGCGGAGTATCGCATCGCGGCGGCGGATGCGCAGATGCGGGTGGCCCGCGCAGACTTCCTGCCCTCGATCGACCTCGGAGCCGCGGCGGGGCTGGTGTTGTCCGACCTGCTTGCCGACCCCGTTGGCGTCTGGTCGCTGGGCGGGAGCATTCTCGCCCCGATCTTCCAAGGTGGAAGATTGCAGGCGCAGCTCGACGGCGCGAGGGCGCAGCGGGACCAGGCTGCCTGGGCGTATCGCTCGACGGTGCTCGATGCCTTCAGGGAAGTCGAAGACCGCATGGCGGTGCTGTCCAATCTGAAAGAGCAGGAATCCGCGCTGGAAGCCCAGCGAGTGGCCGTGGCCGATGCCCTGCGGCATGCTCGCAACCGCTACCGGGCCGGCTACACGCCCTATATCGAGCAGGTCGATGCGCAACGGGCCTTGCTGGGGGTAGACCTTTCTTTGATCCAGGTGAGAGCCGACGAACTGACTGCGCTGGTCGGCCTATACCAGGCAGTGGGCGGATCGCCTGAATGACAGGATGAAAGCACGCGGGTTTCCAAATGCTAACAGCGCTCTCCCATTATAGTCGAACCGATGTATGCAATCCCGGAACAGTGCTGCTTGTCCGCTTTGAGGCATCCGATAGAAACGCCCGAATGTCCGGAATCAGGGCGCAAAGCGGACGTCGAAGCTATTGTGTATCGAACACAGAACCTCTCCGCAGAACATTTATCTGAGCCTCACCGAAAAAAACAGGGGTATTGCTGGGGGTGTTGCGCAACTCTGCTTAGTTTAAAATCTTTTAAAAACAATTATATGGAAGCTCAGGAGGAATCCCTCCTGCTCCGCCACCCACTTTTTCGAGCGGAATGGCGCCCAGTGGTGCCGATCAGCCGCAGTTCGGCGGGACAATCGGGGAAATTCCGCCTCGGTGATTGCATTCGCTCCGTATCTGTTAACTAGAAACGGCGCGGGGTCGCTGCGTGTCGTTCGGCGTCTGGATCGCCGCGATGGCTTTGGTTCGGGGGGCGGAATGAAGGCAGGGCTGGGCAGTCTGCGGCGCATGCTATGGGTCATGGCGGTGGCCTGTGCCCTGATCTCGGGACCCCACCTGGCTGCCCAACCGCCGGCCGGCACCTGCTTCGCCGTCACTTCTTCGGTCGCCGCGCCCGATCGGTCCGATCTGCAGTGCGCCGGTGCACCGACCGGCTATCGCGGCAGCGTCCTGTGGCTGCGGCTGCCGGTTCCCGCCAGCCAGTCCCGCGATGCGTCGCTGGCGATGCACACCACGCGGTTCGAGCGAATGAGCGTAATGTTCGAATATGCCGATACGCTCGGCCCGCGGCATACGATCGGCCGGGGGGATTTCGCCGACAGCTGGCATATTGGCGGGCAGGTCGCTTTTCGCGCGCGCGGCGACCAGCCCGCATCGGCGGTCTGGCTGCGGATCGCGGGGCTGGAGGATTACAACCTGCTGTCGCTGCGCATAGTGTCCGCGCAGTCCGCCCAGCGTCAGTTCGAGCTGACGGCATTTGCCATCGGCGCCGCGTTGGCGCTGCTGGGCATAGCCGCCCTGTTCAACATCGGCCTCGCCGCCAGCATGCGGCGCAGCTTCTTCCTGT
>FUFK010044757.1_pt1 | contig 10744 bp, 10 predicted proteins | sample 1021851 | NCBI WGS metagenome assembly FUFK01 (sample SAMEA51879418, study PRJEB19060) | metagenome
CTGTCCCAGTCCCTGGATGCCCAGCTGCGGGCGGCGATGCAACGGGCCTTCCCGGAGGCCGATGCGGGGCTGGACCCCCAGCTGGCCCCCGCCAGCAAGCCGGAATTCGGTGACTTCCAGGCCAATGGAGCGCTGCCCCTGGCCAAGCCCTTGAAGCAGGCCCCCCGGCAAATCGCCACGGCGATCGTGGAACAGCTGCAGGCTGACCCTGCCTTCACAGTCCTCTGCCTGGAGCCCCAGATCGCGGGGCCTGGTTTCATCAACCTTACGATTCGCCCGGAGCGGCTGGCGGCGGAGGTGTCAGCTCGGCTGGGGGACGAGCGGCTCGGCGTGCCGGCGGTGGAGAACCCGGCGCCGGTGGTCGTGGACTTTTCCAGCCCCAACATCGCCAAGGAGATGCATGTGGGGCATNTGCGCTCCACGATCATTGGCGACTCGCTGGCGCGGGTGCTNGAGTTCCGCGGNCATCCGGTGCTGCGCCTCAATCACGTGGGCGACTGGGGCACCCAGTTCGGCATGTTGATCACCCACCTGAAGCAGGTGGCGCCGGAAGCCCTGGACACCGCCGATGCGGTGGATCTGGGAGACCTGGTGGCCTTCTACCGCGAGGCCAAGAAGCGCTTCGATGACGATGAAGCCTTCCAGTCCACCTCCCGCGATGAGGTGGTGAAGCTGCAGGGGGGCGATCCGGTGTCGCTCAAGGCCTGGGGCCTGCTCTGCGATCAGTCGCGGCGCGAGTTTCAGAAGATCTACGACCGGCTCGACATCCGCCTCAGCGAACGCGGCGAGTCGTTCTACAACCCCTTCCTGCCGGCGGTGATTGATGGCTTGAAGGCCGCTGAGCTGCTGGTCACCGACGACGGCGCCCAGTGCGTGTTCCTTGAGGGTGTGCAGGGCAAGGACGGCAAGCCCCTGCCGGTGATCGTGCAGAAGAGCGATGGCGGCTTCAATTACGCCACCACTGACTTGGCGGCGATCCGCTACCGCTTCGGTGCGGCTCCTGAGGGGGATGGTGCCCGCCGGGTGGTGTACGTCACCGATGCCGGCCAGGCGAACCATTTCGCCGGGGTGTTCCAGGTGGCCGAACGGGCCGGCTGGATCCCGGACGGTGCGCGCCTCGAGCANGTGCCCTTTGGCCTGGTGCAGGGGGAAGACGGCAAGAAGCTCAANACNCGNGCNGGNGACACCGTGCGTCTGCGGGATCTGCTCGATGAAGCCGTCGAGCGCGCCGAAACCGATCTGCGTTCACGCCTGAAGGAGGAGGAGCGCNGCGAGTCGGAGGAGTTCATCCAGCATGTGGCGGGCACCGTGGGTTTGGCGGCGGTGAAATACGCCGACCTCAGCCAGAACCGGATCACCAATTACCAGTTCTCCTTCGATCGGATGCTGGCGCTGCAGGGCAACACGGCGCCCTATCTCCTCTATGCCGTGGTGCGCATCGCCGGNATCGCCCGCAAGGGGGGCGACCTTGCGGCCACCAATGCCCAACTGCAGTTCAGCGAGCCCCAGGAGTGGGCCCTGGTGCGGGAGCTGCTCAAGTTCGATGCCGTGATCGCAGAGGTGGAGGAGGAGCTGCTGCCCAACCGCTTGTGCAGCTATCTGTTCGAGCTCAGCCAGGTGTTCAANCGNTTCTACGACCAGGTGCCGGTGCTCAAGGCCGATCCTGAAGCGCTGGCATCNCGCCTNGCCCTCTGCCGTTTGACGGCCGACACCCTCAGACTGGGGCTCGGACTGCTGGGCATCGCCACCCTGGACCGCATGTGAGCGACAACACTCAACCGTTCACACCCGGTGGTGCTCCGGCGGCCCGCGCCGCCGTTGAGCAGCTCAAGGCCTACAGCGCGCCGTTGGAGGGCCGCCGCCAGATGCTGCGGCTGGATTTCAACGAGAACACGATTGGCCCTAGCCCCCTGGTGGCCCAGGCCCTGCGCAACTTCAGCACCGAAGANATTGCCGTTTANCCGGAGTACGACGGCCTGCGGGANGCNTTGCTNCAGAACCTGNNGGAAACNGGCTGCCGGCCTGGNTTGAAGCCGGATCAGGTGGGNCTGTTCAACGGTGTGGATGCCGCCATCCATGCGGTGTTTCAGGCCTATGGCGATGCNGGTGAGACGTTGCTCACCACAGCGCCCACCTTTGGCTACTACAGCCCCTGCGCCGGCATGCAGGGCATGACGATCGAGGCGATNCCCTACGAAGGGGAGACGTTCGACTTCCCGTTGGCGGCCATTCAGGAGGCATTGGCGGCCCACGCGCCGCGNTTGCTGTTGATCTGCAACCCCAACAATCCCACCGGCACGCGCTTGGCGGCAGACCAGGTGATTGCTTTGGCGGCCTCAGCCCCGGGCACCTTGGTGGTGGTGGATGAGCTTTACGAGGCCTTCACCGGAGACAGCGTGCTGCCCAGCGCTGATTTCACGGCCACACCGAACCTGCTGGTGTTCCGTTCCCTGGCCAAGACGGCCGGTTTGGCGGGGCTGCGCATCGGCTTTGCGATCGGCCACGCCGATGTGGTCGATCGGGTGAGCCGCGTCACGGGGCCCTACGACGTCAACAGCGTGGCCGTGGCCGCGGCGTTTGCTGCCTTGGCCGATCAGTCGTACGTGGATGCCTATGTGGCCGAGGTGCTGCGGGCTCGCGACTGGACCCTGCAGGCGTTGCGGGACGCGGGGGTTCGGCATCACTGCGATGGCGGCAACTATCTGCTGATCTGGCCCCAGCGCCCGGTGGCGGAGGTGGATGCAACGTTGCGCGAGGTGGGAATCCTGGTGCGTTCGATGGTGGGCAAGCCCCTGATTGATGGGTGCTTAAGGGTGAGCATCGGCACCACCAGCCAGATGAAGCACTTCATGGAGGCGTTCCTCCCCCTGGAGCAATGAAGCGCCTGCTGCTGCTGGCCACCGGCGGCACCATTGCTGGCTGTGCGGAGAACAGCGCAACGCTGAACGATTACACCGCGGGCGTGCTGGGGGGCGACGCCCTGCTGGCGGCGGTGCCGCAGCTGCAGGAGCTGGCGGCNATNNNNGTNGAGCAGGTGGCCAATGTCGACAGCGCCGACCTGTTGTTTGCCCATTGGCGCGCGCTGGTGGGGCGCATTCGTGATGCCTTTGCGGCAGACCCAGGGCTTGCCGGGGTTGTGATCACCCATGGCACCAACACGTTGGAGGAAACCGCCTGGTTGCTGCAGCTGTTGATGGATGATCCCCGGCCGGTGGTGCTGGTGGGGGCGATGCGGCCGGCCACGGCCCTCAGTGCCGATGGCCCCCTCAATCTTTTGCAGGCGGTGCAGGTGGCTTTGAGCCCCGAAGCGCGCGGCCACGGCGTTCTGGTGGTGATGGATGGACAGATCCATGCCGCCGAGCGGGTCACCAAGCTGGCCACCCAGGGGGTGGGGGCCTTTGCTAGCCCCTTTAGCGGGCCCTTGGGCTGGGTGGACGACGTTGGCGTTCATCTGCCCATGGCGAATGGATCCCGGCAGGTGCCCTTCGCGGATCTCGCTTTACCGGAGCAATGGCCCCAGGTGCCGATCGTTTACGGCTGTGTTGAACCTGAGCCTCTCGTGCTCAGCACCTGTCTCAATGCCGGTGTTGCGGGCCTGGTGTTCACCGGCACGGGCGCCGGTCAGTTGACGGAGTCCGAATGCCGTGTGTTGGCGGCGTGGACTGGCCCCCGGCCGTTGATGCTGCGGGCCAACCGTTGCGGGTCGGGGCCCGTGCACCGCCATTCCGAGGATGAACGGCTTGGACTGCTGCCCGCAGGCAGCCTCAATCCTCAGAAAGCCCGGGTGTTGTTGTTGTTGGCATCAATTGCGGGCTGGGATGTTGTGGCCTTGGCAGCCTTGATGTCTCAACGCCAGCTCGCCCACTGATGCCAGCAGCCTCGCCTGGGATCTATCAGGCCCTGGGCATGCATCTGGAGACCACGTTGGTCTTGCCGGAGTTGATCCAATCGGCCCCGTCTGTGGAGCATGAGCCGTTGGTGCAGGTGGTGGAAGCTGATCACCAGCAGTGGCCAGAACTGCAGGCCAGCCCCCACAGCACGCCAACGTTGCAGTTGGCGCCGCAGGAATGGCGTCTGGAACTTGAAGGCATTGGCTGGTTTCGTGCCACAAGCGGTGAGCGTTTGGAATGGCAGCGCTGGGATGACAGCGTCAGCGACCGCGACATCCGCACGTTTGTTGCCACCAGTGGGCTCGGAGCCTTAGCCATCCAGCGCGGTGCATTGGTTTTGCATGGAACAGCGCTGGAGCGCGATGGTGAGGCCATCCTCCTGTTGGGCCATCCAGTGGCTGGAAAGTCCACCCTGGCGTGGTGTTTGCTGCAACACGGTTGGCGTTTACTCAGCAGTGAGCTCGTTGCAGTGAGCCCTGATGGGCTGGTTCTGCCAGGGATGCATCAACTCAAGATCTGGCATGACGCCGCTGTGGCATTGAAACTGAATTGGCAGCAGTTGCCGCCGGTGAGAAAGGGGTTGAAGCGCTATGCACTGCACGCTCACGATTTGGATTGCTTGCCCCAAGCAGCACCATTGCGGCTGATCTATGCCTTAAACCACGCCAAAGCGGATTCGGGTCAAGAGGATGACGCTCAGGCAGACGATGAAAAGGAGAAAATGTCTCTCAAGGCTTCACACAATTTCTCGCAAATAAATGCCTTGATGCGCCTGCGTAACCAAGCCTTTCACGCCAGGATGTATCGAGGCATGGATGCAGAAGCGCAGCTGTTTATGCAGGCATCGGTATTGGCTCGAACGGTGCCGATGCATGCCTTGATTGTTCCAGATGGAATCAAGGCAATGGCAGAAAGCCTCAAAAAGGTTGACCTGATGCGACCGGAATCGATGCAACAGCCCACAGAAGTTATAGAAGAGGGCGCAAGCAATGCCTGAAGATCACAGCTACTGGTATCTGGCCTCATATCCAAAATCAGGCAACACCTGGTGCCGGATTTTTATTGCGGAGTTATTGCGATTGGCCGGTGATGATCCTGGTGGAGAACTCAACCTCAACAAAGATCTTGAAACGGGTGCAATTGCCTCATCTAGATTATGGTTGGATGACCAATTGGGGATTAATAGTTGTGATCTGAGTTTTAGTGAGCTTGACCCTTTGCGCGGCTGTGCTGGTGCCAGTGCATGGCTTTTTGCAGAAGGAGAGCGCTTTCATAAAGTGCATGATGCCTTCCAATCACCTGATTCCCGTGGCCGTCCGGTGGTGAGCACTGCTGGTTGCTCCGGTGTTGTTTATATCCTGCGCCACCCAGAAGATGTGGCCGTATCCCTCAGTCATTTCTTTTCATGGCCATTGGAGCGTTGTGTTGATTACCTGCTTGATCCCAACGCAGCCCTGGTGCCAGGGGAGCACTTCGGTGGTCCTCAGGTGCGGCAGCACATGGGCCGCTGGGATCAGCATGTGTGCTCCTGGGCTGATCAAACTCAACTGCCAGTCTTGATCATGCGCTATGAAGATATGTTGGCAAATGGATTGGAGGCGTTTGCAGAATTATCTAGATTCTTGGGTCTTCCTAATGAGCCTAAGCTCATTCAGCAGGCTTTAGATAATACCTCCATCGATCGATTGAAAAAGCTGGAAGAGGATGTGGATGGATTTGCTGAAAAACCTGCCGGTTGTGAGCGATTCTTTCGCTCAGGCCGAACGGGAGAGGGCGCAGAGCAACTGACGATCGAGCAGCGAAAGCGTCTCGCCAAGGGATTGGCTGATGCGATGAAGCGCTTTCAATACGAGGGGCCTGAACTTGTCTGAACAGCGCATTGAATTTGTATTTGGGGAGGTGACTGATCAGCTCAGAAGCGAATTGAAGGTTTTCTGGAAGCAGCATGGTCAGGCCTATCAAGAAGAATTGAGATCGTTCAGGGTTGGTTCAAGTCATTCCCATGCACTTCAGCCTGCTGATGCACCAAAAAAGCTCACTATCGCGTCAGCCAGCCGCTATTTCNCGTGATCAATCAGGCGCGATTAATGGCATTGTATTTGTCGTGTTACGCGAGCTAGAAGTGTCGCTAAATCTCGGAACCCATACCTACTTTCAACGCATGTACATAATCCCAGAATCCAGGAATCCACGTCTGGCAAATCAGCTTTTTAGAGCATTTCTACAAGGGTTTGATCGTGCAGTAGAGCAGCGTGATCATCGAGCCAAAGTCTTGCTCTCCGAAAACATTAATCCGGGCTTGCAAAAAGCATCCATGCGGCGTTATTTTGCACGCCTTGGCTTTCAGATGCTCGGAGGTAACCAGCTGGGCGGTGAGGTGTGGTGCAAAAAACTCGAAACGCGCTTTTGTTTTCAATGATCTAGTTGTTGATTGTAGAAACTACTTTCTTCTCTATGGCAGCTTCCAGCCAAGCTTCCACAGAGGACTGGCAAGCGCCTGGATCAACATCGTATTCCTCTTGTAGATGAGAGCAGATTTCAGCTAGTGATGGCTGAGTTTTGAGTGTATTCCAAATGGCTGAGCCTGTCTCGTTGAGAACAAGATAGTCGCAGGTGTCGCTTTGAAACAAAGCGACTTCACCATCGAGTTCGGTGCAGATGGCTTGATGGTGCTGCTTGAAACGACTGGCTCTGCTTAACATCTAGATCTTTAAATGCATCAATGGTGTCTAATCAATCATGGCATAGATCAATGCTGAGGTCATGGCACGTCAACCACGTTCTTTGCCATCAGGCTATTCCTTTCACATCACGCTGCGGTGCAACAGTCGACAGTTTTTGATTGCTAAAGGTTTGAGAAGGGATGTGCTGCTGGCTGTGCTGGATAAAGCCAAGAAGCAGGTGCCACATAAGTTGTATGCGGTTTGTTTGATGGCCAATCACCTGCATTTGCTTGTGCGACCTGATGATGCAAGTGAATTGCCAAAGCTGATGCATTGGTTTGGCTGGTATTCAGCGATGGCACTCAACCGCTTGAGTGGCCGTTGCGGGCACTTCTGGGAGGCTGGGTATTACTCCACTGCGATTGCGCCTAAAGACCACAGAAGGGTGCTGAATACACTCAGGTACATCCACGCCAATCCAAAGGCAGCAGGAATCAGAAAAGGGTTTTATGACCCCTATTCCAATTACGGGCATTACGGAAGGCTGGAATGTGATGGCATCAGTGAGTGGCACCCCAGCTTTTTGCAACTGGCATCAAGCCTGAAAGGATGTTCCAGGCGATATGCACGGTTCTGCCAGTACTACCGGCACAAAGGCAAAGGCGGCTCTAGGTGCCATTGGGGCTCAAGAATGCTGAAACGATTGGTTGAAACCAATAGAAGTGCCAGAAGCAAGAAGAACCGGGTCTCACCAGGGCAGCAGCAATTACCCTTTGCCTTTGACATGCGGCTTAATCAAATTCCAGAGGATTGGCACCAGATTGCGGTGAGATTTAGGCGAACCAATGGTATCCGTGTTAGCGATAGGGAGCGGAGTATTTGGCAGTTATTTTGAGGGAATAAGAGTAGAAGTAAGGAGAGAAATCTTGAGGATTGATTTGGTGTGCCCTGGATTTTTGGTTGGGCGCTCATTGCCTCGTTGGGTCTGTTGTCAGGCTGCGTTGATGGGAATGGTGCCAGGTATTGGAGGCTGATTTATTGGCTTATGGGTGTGGTTGAAGAAAAAAGCCCCTGCGGTAGCAGGAGCTTTGGGTGGTTGGGCTCAACAACATCTTCAACATTGAGATTGCCTCACTTCACCATATGGGGAGCAAAGGTACAAAAAGCAATCAAAGGTTATCCCAATCTGGGTCTGTACCACAGGTACTAACGAAGCAACAGGTAACATGGTGTATCTCCTTGCAGCTTGGCTCGTGCTTGTCGTGCACTCGCACATCCCTGTTTCTGGGTGATGCGGTTAGGGCGTTAATTGTTGGATTTTCCCACTTTTTCTTCTTGGCTGCTGTGGTGCTTGGGCCGCCAAATCGAACTTGTAGATCAGTTGAAACGCGAGTGTCAAAGGCCTCGTCGTAGGAGATGTTGACGCCTGCAGTTAAGCCTTGGGTGATCTCATAAGCGAGGCGACCACGCACACCAGAACCGTCAACATCTTCCTGATCACGGTGCTGGTAGTAATAACCAACGGAGGCATGCAGGGCAGGGCTGATGAAATAGCCGACATCCAACCCGTAAGTGTTCAGGGCTCCAGCGTCATAAACACTGTTCAGCCTCTGCTCTACATCGCCAACAGGAATGAGGCCATAGCCGTTGAAGGTCCAGCCGTCGGAGACAGCTTCTGCATTCAGTGCGATCTGCTGGAAGCCGACGGTCTTCTTGTTGGTGACGTTCACGCCTGTATCGGCATCACCAGATTTCAGTGAAAGGGTGTCATAACCAGCATTCAGCCCGTACATCCAGCTGCGGTCACCGTTCAGCCAGCGGTAGCCGAGGCGGGTGGAGGTGGAGAAGCCACCAGCCACATCAGTGTTGATGATGCTGCTGTAGCCATCGCGGTCACCGAAGTGAGCGTTGACCAAGGCATCGAGATACCAAACGCTGTTCTCACCAACAGACAGTGGAAGGAACCCGCCGATGCCTGCTTGGTTGGGGGTGCCTGCACCCTGCAGTGCGCCCTGGAAGCCAATGGTGGGTTTAACGACGTCTTNGAGGCTGATGCTCATTACGCCACCGAGATCCTCAGCGGTGTCTGCGTCTTGAGCAGCAGCAGGCAAGAAAGGAGTGCTGGCGAGTGCCAGTGCAGCGGCACCACCCAGGGAGAGGGACAAGCGGATGGAGCGCTGCATCAACCACATGTGAATTGACGAATGCTGGCGAAGCGTTCAATCCGATCAAGGTGTGGAGATCAGTTTGCGATTTGGCTTAGTGGTGCCTGATTTGGTCGGCTCTTGCTACTGCATCACCGTGATCACGGTGGTGTCGTCGAGGTTGCCGGGCAGGGTCTGGGTTCGGCCCACNCGGCGCACGGCGGTGCCACCCATGGCATCGAGGAAAGGTTGAACACCCTCCTGGTCACAGCCTTCCGGTGCGTCGCCGTTGACGTATTGCACTGGGATGACGCGTTTGGGGTTCAACTGCTTCACCACCGCCGCGGCTTCTTCGGCGGTGTAGATCTTGCTGCCGCCGCCAACGCCGATGATCAGCACATCGGGGTTGCCCAGCAGCACCCGGTCGGCAGGTGCGAGCTCTCCAGCGGTGGCACCGAGGTGGGCAAAGCTGAGGCCCCCNTGCTGCCAGCGCCAGAGGGTGGCGTTGCCAAAGCGGCGTCCGCCCACGCGGTCGTGGGGATTGGCAAAGCCCTCCAGGCTCAGGCCACCGATCCGGTACGACCCGGGTTGGGCCAGAAAGCGGCCGCCGGCCATGTCGCGGGCTCCTTCATCAGCCAGTTCGGAGTTGGCCAGAACAACGCCGGCCGTCAGCCGGGACTCAGGCANCCCTGCAGCACAACCCACTGCTTTGTAGGGGTTGAGCAGCACCGACTGGCCGCCCCCCTGGATCAGCAAGGCCCGTTGCCCGTAGCTGTTGATCGATACCCCACCGCCAGCCATGGCCGGCGACGTGAGGCCGAGTGCCAGGCCTGCAGCGGCGGTCACAGCGGAACGCAGGACGGACATGGGAAGGGAAGAACGTGCTTCGGACGCTAACAGCGTTCTTTCTTGCTGCCGATGGCACTGCCCAGTCGCTGCAGCCAGGCTCTGATGCGCTGTGAACGTGGAATCAACCGCCGACGGATTCGCTGGGTGGCTTGATCAATCGCTGTCTGTTCGGCCGCGTCGGGGGCAGGGCTCTCCGCTGCAGCTGCCGGGCTGAAGATCTGATCCCATGGGCATCCCCAGATCCGATGGGCAAAGCGGTTGTTCGCTGCTGCGAAGTGGGCCCTGATNCGCTGGTTNAGCTCTGGATCAACGCCCATGTAGGGCGTTNCCATCCAGTTGCGCCGCTCGGCTTCCTGGCAGAGCAGGGTGCGCGCCAGCTTGGCCTTTTTGCCCAGACGAACGCCCTCGCGTTTGAGCTCCTGGCTGAGCTGCAACGCGGTGCGGATGGCCAGATCACCCGGCTGGGAGTTCTGGTTGGCCACCGGCTTGAACTGCACGGTTTCCGGAATTCCCAGGCAGTGGATCACCTGAGCGAAGGGTTCCTTGGGGCCCTCCCCAAGAGATGGCGGTGGGGTGATGGAGCGGCCATAGGGAAAGAACACCGCATGGACGGTTGGTTGCTTGTCGAGCCAGCCGAACAGCTGTTCCGGATCGCAGGTGCGTTTGCGGATCGATGGCTTCATCGCTTTGGCGGTGTAGGCCTCCAGCGATTGCGCCGTGGCGAAGCGCTTGACGTGCTGGGTGTAGTGAGAGTTGAGGTAGCTGGGTTGATCCCGCACAAAGCCGATCACGGTCACATCGACGCCGGCTTGGTTCAATTTCTTCAGCAGCCAATCACCGAGGCAGCGGTTGTCCTTGGCAGACCGGGGCCGACACAGAATGTGTGAGAACGCCTCATGGGACACGATCGGGGTGAACCCTTCTTTTTGGGCCTGACGAATCAGCTTTCGCCAGGGTTTGAAGTTCTTCTTTCGAACGGCCTTGAGCAGCGTCTTCCGTTCCTTGGCGGCGTAGCGAAAGCCGAAATCCTGGAGTTTTGGATTGTTGGCTTTCAGCCGTCTCTGAATCGTTGTGGATGCCGTTTTGTGCATCCCGATGTGCAAGATGAGCCGCATGGTGCTGGGCCGGATCAGCCTTCCGCTTCCCGCAGAAAGTTGGCCAGCAGTTGGTGGCCTTGATCGGTGAGCACGCTTTCGGG
>FUFK010045797.1_pt1 | contig 10743 bp, 10 predicted proteins | sample 1021851 | NCBI WGS metagenome assembly FUFK01 (sample SAMEA51879418, study PRJEB19060) | metagenome
CATTTTCTTTGATATATTGGGTCTAAATTTACAAATGGCTCATCAAGGAATAATAGTCTTGGTTCATGGATGAACGCAGAGGCAAGCATTACTTTTTGCCGTTGACCTTTTGACAGATCTTTACATAAAGTCCCACTTTTGTCAGTCATTCCAAACCAATTAAGCCAATAATTGACCTTTTCATTGATTCGATCTATTTTTCTCAGACGAGCAACAAATTCTAGAAATTCTGCTGCAGTTAGATATGAAGGTGGAGATTCAGATTCGGGAACAATTCCAATATTTGCCTTCACTAATCTTGGTTGATTTTCTACATTAATTCCCAACACACTTGCAGATCCTGCACTGGGTCTTAATTGCCCTGTTAATAGACGAATAAAGGTCGATTTTCCGGCACCATTTGGACCAAAAACTCCGAAGAATTCTCCTGCCTGAACCTTTACATCAAGAGGCTGTAGTGCTACAAAGTCACCAAATCTCTTAGCTAATCCATTGGCTTCAACTAGATTTTCTACCAAGTAATTACTCACCTGTCCAATCTGGTTTACCTCTTTCCATGAAAGCATTGACCCCAATTTCCTTGTCTTTAGTATCGAATAAATCAACAAACATATTGTGTTCAAATAGAATCCCATCTGTGATTGGATTATCTAATGCAGCACGAACAGCTTGTTTTGCTACTTGAATAGTTAGAGGAGATTTGGATGAAAGATTATTCGCAATTTCCATCCCTTTCTTCATCAAATCGTTTGGTTCAACGATGTGATTTACTAATCCGATTCGATACGCTTCCTCTCCATCTATCATTTCTCCTCCCATCACCATTTCCATTGCTTTTCCATATCCTATAAGCCAAGTTAATCGTTGAGTCCCCCCTCCTCCAGGTATTAGCCCAAGATTGATTTCTGGAGTACCAAACATCGATCTGTTCGTTGCAATTCTAATATCGCATGACAAGGCTAACTCACTGCCACCACCTAATGCATATCCATCAATTAGAGCAATTGTTGGCTTTCTTAATTTCCAAACTGCTTCCCAAACATTATCTTCAAATTCTGGACGAATAGTAGTACTATCTTTTCCAACAAATTCACTGACATCAGCTCCTGCAACGAAAGCATGAGGTTTCTGTCGTTTTCCTTCAGGAGGAGGCAATGGAGAAGCACCTCGGAAAATTACTACCAAAACTTCCTCTGACTTTTGTGCCCAAGTACAAAGTGATTTGATCGCTTCTTTTACATCAATGTTTAATGCATTTGCCATCTTTGATTGTATAAGAAACATTTGCGGTCTTTGCAAACTCTTCATCATGTGTTACATAAATTACAGTTACACCATATTTTTTATTAATTTTTTGAAGCAGTTCAATGATTTTTCTCGAGTTTGTAGAGTCTAAGTTTCCAGTAGGTTCGTCTGCTAGTATAATTTTAGGGTTATTGATTAGTGCTCTTGCAAATGATACTCTTTGTTTTTCACCACCTGANATAAAATCAGGTTTTTTATTTAATATTTTTTCAATATTTAGTGTTTTAGATAGTGATAATAATCTTTCCTNGAAATCATTGAGATTTTTTCTACCAATTCTAATTGGTAAAAGGATATTTTCCTCACAGTTTAATTCGGGTANAAGCTGATGAAATTGAAAGACAAAACCTATATTTTCGTTCCTAAATTTTGAAATTTCAATTTCTTTTAACTTGCTAACCTCAACACCGTCAAGTTTTAATTCTGAATTTTGACCAGGGTCAAAACTTTCAATGGTTCCAATTATATTTATAAGAGTTGTTTTCCCAGCACCAGATGGACCAACCACTGAAATAAAATCACCATTGGAGATCTTTAGAGAAATATTATTTAATATTTTTTGGTTTCCGAAGGATTTAGAAATATTATTTAAAACAATCATTTTTTCTTAAAGCGGTTTGCATCAATAAGATAATTAATTCTTAAAGATATTTGATGATNGACTGGTGTTTCAAAAAGATTTTTCAAACTTTTATAATAATCAAGTCCTGATTGATTGTCGCTNTTAAANATTTGATTTCTGTATAAAAAAATCAGNTTACTNCCNGGNNTNAACCACCATTGAAATTTAACATCNAAATTCCAAATATTGAAATTTGTGTTAGGATTTGANTCAAGAAGTGCATAATCNNTAATTTCCCTATATCCATCATCCTTAAGTTTGAATAATACCTCATCATAGTCTGCAACACTCCAAAAATTTCTAAAATTTAAATTTATACTTTTCTTATTGTCAATTCTATAATCAATATCAATTGAGTTTTCAATCGTCTTTTGGTCCCTGATTCCAAAGTAAATATTTTCACCCAAAGTCATTAGATAACCTATATCATCATGTGTTTTTTCTCTTTGGGTTGAAAATTTAGCTGATAAATTATTTGAAAATCTATAATCAAGATTTAAATTAAATCTTTGATATTTTTTTTCTTCTTCAAACTGTTCATTTTTATAAGCTTTATTTAAAAAGTCAAAACTAAATTTGAATCTTTTTGTTGGATTAGAATTCAATCCTATTTTAACCTCAAAATCCGATGGAACAATTAAAAACCTATCCACATTTCTAGTTTCGTAATAATCTTCAACTTTTCCTGTATAATCTAAATCAAATTCAATCTTGTATAAATTTTGAAATTCGAAATCATTTCCAAATCTGAAACCATTTCTAGTTCTTCTGGAATTGTCATATCTCCAGGTTTGACCCACATACAAGTAGTTGCTGTAGTTTCTTAACATTTTGTATTCCTCAAAAATTTGATATCTAATTCTAGTGTAAACCCTTTGATTGTTTTGTTGATTATAATATCCAAGCTCGTTTTGGTTATAATATCTATCTGTACCAACCCATCCAGCGGCAAATTGAACATTTCCTCTTAGCTCTTCTAGGGAAACACTACCTCTAAAGCCACTTTTTTCAGAAAGTCTGGGTGCTTTGCTGAAATAAAACCTAGATGAAAAGTTAAAATTTCTTTCTTTGTCAAATAAATCTGTTACAATAGCTGTGTTATTAGCACTTAGTCCACCATCTGATCTGTTAACGTTTGTGTTGTGTATGCCTAATGATGAATAGTCGTTAAGAAGTTGCTGAGTTAATGATATAATATTGTAGTTAGTTACTGGTGCCAAGTTTTCTTTTCTTATTGATCCATCATCTATGTTTCTAATTGTAGCATTTGCTTCGCCAGTAATTGCGTTCAGTAAACCAATACTTAATTTACTATTTGTAGTTCCAGAAAACTTAATTGCGTTAATCAACTTTGGTTTATTGTCGTATTCAATCAATTCTTCGTTAGATTTTAAAAGTTCATCTTCATTAAAATTTACTTCTTGTCCAATTCTTCTGCTATAAAAAAAATCACCTCCTCTAAAATCACCTCCATCTGCTTTTTTAAAAATATTGGCACCCTCACTAAAGAAAGCTCTATTTTCATCAAATCTCTGTTCAAAAGGGGATAAGTTAAGTTCTTCATCATCGAAAGTAACTTGTCCGAAATCAGGAATCAATGTAGCATCCACAGTAAAACTGTTAGACAATCCATACTTTAAATCCATTCCAGCAGAATAAATTGATGAAGGAGACGAATTATTATTTAGATTTAGAGCTGTTTGGCCATATGGGTAAAGAAATAAACGTAATGGGGGTTGAATGTTTTCCAATCCGTTAACGATACCAAGTGACTCATACCATTTGTAAACCTTAGTATCGACAGGGCTCCATGAATACCATTCTTCTAGATCTGCCACAGCTCTCGAAAAATTAATGCCCCAATTTTGTATGTTTTTTTCGGGAAACCTTAGTGCACTGTAAGGTATTTTCATTTCCAGAGACCAACCATCTTTTGTGATTTGAACCTCCCCCTCAAAAACTGTATCGTAATCCCTTCCACCAGAATTCCAATCACCTGACCAAAGTCCGTCTACAATAGCACCTGCACTTGTTATTCCAAATCCGTGATGATTTTCCTTGTCGTTATATGTATCAATTGACACAAAAAATAATTCGCTAAAAGAATCCCAAGGATTATCTCTTTCGCTTAGCTCCATGGGAATATCTCCAGGATGATGTAAGTATGCACCAACATAAACCGCATCATCATCGTACATGAAAAATGCAGTGGTTTTGTAGTCCATTGGGATTTTTTTTCCACTTCTTGTCTCTGGTCTCCAAAGTGTAAATTCACTAAGTTTTTGGGAATTTCTCCACTCTTTATGATCAATAAAACCATCTAACTTTGGGGCATTTTCAGTCCTGTATGCATTAAATGATTTTCTGTCTTGGGAGTAAGAGTTTAAAATTGTAAAAAAGATTGCTATTAAAAAAAATTCTTTTTTCATGCGGGGCCAAATATATACAATTAATAACTTTGACTTAATAACTATTAAATAGTTTATTAATGAGCAAAGATTATGCTATACTAGCTGGTGGATGTTTTTGGTGCACAGAAGCAATTTTTGAAAATGTTGATGGGGTGATTAGTGTTTATCCAGGATATATTGGTGGTAAAAATGAAAATCCCTCATATGAAGAAGTTTGTAGAGGAAATACTGGACATGCAGAAGCAGTAAAAATTGAGTTTGAACTTGATAAAATTTCTTACGAAAAAATTTTAGATATTTTTTTTAAAACACATGATCCAACAACACTTAACAGACAAGGGAATGATATTGGTACTCAATACAGAAGTGCTATATTTTACAGTGATAAGAGAAAATATGAAATTGCGACCAGAAAAATTAATGAATTGCAAGATGACTACAATGGTAAAATCGTTACCTCATTGGAAAAAGAAACAAAGTTTTACATTGCTGAGGAATATCATCATGAATATTTTTCTAAAAACCCATACAACGCATATTGTTTTTCAGTAATAAAGCCAAAAGTTGAGAAGTTTAAGTCTAATCGGAAATAAATTTCTTAAAACCTATTCTTTTAAGCATTTTCTTTTCAAAATTCCAAAAGAATTTAAATTGACCAAAAACTAATGCAACAAGTAAAAGAATTATTTGGTAAACAAATGTTATTATAAGAACTCTTATCATCCAGTAAATAAAAATGTTTAAATCAGATTTATTAATATTAATCAATTCCATCAAAGGATCCGATATGTAAGCAGCAGTTGAGCCTGTAATACCAAAAACAATAAAAATAATAACTAGTTGGGAATTGGATTTAATTCCATATTTCAATTTAAATTTATTAAACATCACTTAATAAGAGATATGATTTGGTCAGCAAGTTCTAATCCAATCCTTTCTTGTGCTTCACTTGTTGCAGCACCAATGTGGGGAGTTAATGATATTTTTGAATTCATTAGGGTTTTTATTGACGGATTGGGTTCATTTTCAAAAGTATCTAGTCCAGCAAATTTAATTTTACCAGAGTCAATGAAATCNATTAAAGTTTCTTCATTTATGACACCACCTCGGGCAGCATTAACTATACCAACTCCATCTTTCATTTTGCTAAATTCCTCTTTATCAATAAGNTACTTTTTTTGTGCTGGAACGTGTAGNGTTATATAATCGGAATTTATNAGAAGTTCATCTAAACTTACTGAGCTTGGCTTGAATGATATTGATTGTCCATCAAAAAAACTAACTTTAATTTCAGCTTCTTTTAAAAAATGATCAGAAAAAATCACATTCATGCCACATCCNTAAGCAATNTTTGCAACTTCTTGACCAATTCTTCCAAAACCTATTATNCCAATTGTCTTGTTTTTTAATTCCGATCCCTTGGAATAATTTTTTTTTAGCTTTTTAAAATTTACATCACCCTCAAGTGGCATGTTTCGGTTTGAATCATGTAAAAATCTGGAACAAGTCATTACATGGGCAAATACCAGTTCAGCAACGGAAAGTGATGAAGCTCCGGGTGTATTAATTACATNAATCCCTTTAGATTTTGCATATTCAACATCAATNTTATCCATACCAACACCACCTCTTCCAATAAGTTTCAACGATTCACATGAATCAATGATATCTTTTCTTACTTTGGTTGCACTTCGAACCAGTAAACATGTAATGGAATTTTTATTTATGTAATCAATGATTTGGTCTTGAGCAACATTAGTGGTTATNACTTTGAAACCATTATTTTCTAATTTTTCTACACCAACTTGTGAAATACCGTCGTTTGCTAAAACTATCATATATAATTTTTAAATTTTTTTATAGTATCAATTAAAATCTCAACAGAACTTATGTCCATGGCATTATAAATTGAAGCTCTATATCCACCAACTGATCTATGGCCATTTAATCCTGAAATATTATTTTCCATTAACATTTTATCAAATATATCCTTATGTTTTTCATCACTCAGATTAAAGGTAACGTTCATTATACTTCTATCATCAACATTTGCGAAACCACTAAAAACATCATCACGGTCAATTTCACTATATAATAGTTCTGACTTTTTACGATTTAAATTTTCAACAACATCAATACCACCTTTTTTTTCTAACCATTTTAAACTGAGCATACATGCATAAACTGAGAAAACGGGTGGTGTGTTAAACATGCTGTCTTTATCAATATGAATTTTATAGTTTAACATTGAGGGAACTGTTCTGCATATGGATTCTAATATTTCTTTCTTTAATACAACTAGGGTAGCACCAGCTGGTCCTATATTTTTTTGGGCTCCAGCATAAATCAAATCAAATTTATTAAAGTTTAGATTTCTTGAAAAAATATCAGAGCTCATATCAGAGAATAACGGACAGGGTGACTCAGGAATTTTATGAAATTGTGTTCCATAAATGGTATTATTGGTTGTTATATGAGCATAGTCCATATTATCACTGATTTTGTAGTCTTTTGGAATATAATTGAAGTTATTTTCTTTTGATGATGCAATTTCAATTACTTCACCAAATAGTTTGGCTTCTTTCATTGCTTTAGTTGACCACGATCCAGTATCAACATAACCAGCCTTGCTGTTAAGGAAGTTATATGCAATCATTAAAAATTGTAGACTCGCNCCACCTTGAAGAAATAGTGACGTATATTCGCTCTCATCAAGATCAAGCAAGTGCAAGGCCATTCTTCTTGACTCACTCATTACATTAACAAATTCTTTGCTTCTGTGAGAAATTTCAAGAATTGACAAGTCAATTCCATCAAAATTTAAAATTGATTTGGATGCTTTATCGAAAACTTCGTTAGAGAGGATGCTGGGACCTGCGCTGAAATTGTGTTTTTTCATTTAGGTCATGCAAATTAATAAAAATAAAAGGTATTGTACTTGGCTTACTCATTAACTTTTAACAAAAAATCAACAGTATTCAAATCATCTGCAAAATCTAGAAGTGAGGGGCTTTGTGTCATTCCAAATTTTGTAGAGTTTTTAACAAGATTATTGCTTACAATACATTGTAATTTGTCTTTATTAACATCTAAGTATTTTTTTAACTTATGCAATGAGTCATATTTCTCGTAATACAAAACACTAATTGGTGAGCCTAATTTTTTACTTTCCTTTAGGATGATCAAACCATTCTCATAAAACTTTTCATTATTTAGTAGAAAAACGGATTTATTGTAAGTATAGTTGTTGTAGTATGAATTATTATTTAGTATTTTTTTCCACTCCACTGATGCTTTAAAAATTCTATCTAAATTATAATCCTTAGGAATAAATATTTTAGAAACGTTGCGACAACCCATACCATAGTATAAAAATATGTCCTTCATTAATTTTTTTAAATCTTCATCATTTTCTTCCCCATTAAGAATGGCAACCGAGTTTCTATTTTTTCTAATTATTTTGGGATATTTATTGAAATATTTTTCAAAAAAATGAGTGGAAGTATTATTCCCTGTTGCAATTACAGCGTCTATTTCCAAATTAATTTTTTCTATAATTTTAAAACAATTTTTAAATTTTGGTTCCCAACCTATTAACAGCTCAAAAATTAAATTGTAAAGAATACTATCCTTGGATGATTTCTTAATTATAGATTTATGACCACAAATAAATACGCATAAAAAATCATGAAATCCAACTAGTGGAATATTACCAGCCATAATGATCAAAATATTTTTTGAATTTTCGGTTTTGTCCTTTGGTTCTAATTTTTTTAGATTAATTTCATTCAAATGCTTTGCCCAATAATTTAGACAGTTTATTATATTTTCGAAATCAAAAAAAGAGTTTTGATATATAGCTTCTTGAACTTTTTTATCAGTAAAATTAAATAGCCTCTTATCAAATTCATTATTATTTTTTTTTAAAAATGCGGAAAAAAACCTTCCTAATTTTGACAATAATTTAATTCTTGAATTAATATTCATTTGGAAATTTTAAAAAGTAAAGATATTAGTTAATTTTGTTACCAATTTATGGCAATAAAAATTACTGACGATTGTATTAATTGTGGTGCCTGTGAACCTGAATGCCCAAACACAGCCATATACGAGGCATCATTTGACTGGAAATATTCTGAAGGAACATCACTCAATGGTGAGGTAGTTTTACCTGGTGGAAAGTCAGTAGATGCTGATAAGCACCAAATACCTGTTTCTGANGAGTATTANTTTATTGTGNCTGATAAATGTACAGAGTGCAAAGGATTTCATGACGAGCCTCAATGTGCTGCTGTATGCCCAGTTGATTGTTGTATACCTGATGATGATAACGTAGAAAGCGAGGATTTTCTTTTGTCTAAACAAAAATTCATGCATCCCGAAGAATGAAGGCTGGAATTGTTGGATTACCAAATGTTGGAAAATCGACCTTATTTAATTGTTTAACTAATTCAAAAGCACAAAGTGCTAATTTTCCGTTCTGTACAATTGAACCAAATGTTGGAGTTGTCAATATTCCAGATACGAGGTTAAATAGAATTGTAGAGCTTATTGAACCTGAAAAAGTTGTTCCTAATACTGTAGATATTGTAGATATTGCAGGGTTGGTCAAAGGTGCTAGTAAAGGTGAAGGTTTAGGAAATCAATTTCTGTCGAACATTAGAGAAACTAATGCCATAATTCATGTTTTACGTTGTTATCAAAATGAAAATATAACTCATGTTGAGGGAAGTGTAGACCCACTTAGAGACAAAGAAATAGTAGATTTTGAATTGCAGCTGAAAGACTTAGAATCACTGGAGAAAAGAAAAGAAAAAATTATAAAGCATTTGAAGATTGGAGGAAATGAATACAAAAAGGAGTTTGTTTTTGTTGAACAGTTGATTGAACACCTCAAAAAGGGGTTATCATTAAGAAATTTTGAAATTGATTCGGAATCCTATGAAAAATATTTAAAACCACTTTCATTACTTACCCTAAAACCAGTTTTGTATGTATGTAATATAGATGAAAAATTGATTAACAATAATGATCAGCTTCTTACAAATACTTTAAAACATTTGGAGAAAGAAAATTCTAAAATAATTATAATAGCTGCAAAAATAGAGCAGGAAATAAATGAACTTGACAGCTATGATGACAGGCAAGTTTTTTTAAATGATTACGGATTGAAAGAATCAGGCACAAGTTTGCTTATAAATGAAGCCCATAAGCTGTTAAATTTATCTACCTTTTATACAGCCGGAAAAAAAGAAGTGAGAGCTTGGACATTTATAAATGGATCAAAAGCACCAAAAGTAGCTGGAGTTATTCATTCAGATTTTGAAAAAGGTTTCATTAAGGCAGAGGTTATGAAATTTGATGATTTTGATGAACATCTCAGTGAGGCAAAAGTTAAAGAAGCTGGAAAACTGAAAACAGAGGGGAAAGATTACACTGTTTGTGATGGTGATATTATTCATTTTAGATTTAATAACTAGATAAAGATTTCAACATTTCTTTCCTTATAATTGTTAATTAATTTGTCATTAAGGCGCATAAAGTAAAACCATAGTGTTTTATATTTAAGATCTCAAAAATGCCTACATCTACATCCTATACTGAAGAAAACATTAGAGCTTCATTTCCCAAGACCTTAGAAGTTTTTGCTCAGGAAAATAAACCCGATGAAGATAAGACGATTTTTGTATGGGCTGCTGGAAATGGAGGAGGTTATGCAGATCAAGGAGTTGATTATTCAAGCCCAGAAGTCTTTGGAGGACTTGCTTATCTTATTGAAGAACTAAGAGGTATTACCGCAGCAGTTGTTTCTATTGATCAAGATGGCTCCATTAGCAGTTTTTCCAATAGATGTGGTGTAGCAAAGGATTATTGTCTCGCTGCTCCCGGCAGATCAATATTAAGCGTTTATGCAGAGGATTCTCCTACCATTGATTCATATGGCAGAGGAAGTGGAACTTCCATGGCCGCACCTCATGTCTCAGGTGGTATAGCCTTACTTGCAGATTACTTCGATGGTCAACTTGGTAATACAGAGATCTTGGAAAGATTATTTGCAACTGCTAATAAAAGTGGAATATATGCCAACTCAGAGATTTATGGACAGGGTTTACTGGATCTTGATGCTGCAACTAAGCCATCTGGAACGACAATGATTGCTACAATAGGAACGACTCTTTCAGACTTAAACACGGAAGAACTTGGGAGTTTTATCAGTATTTCTGGTCCAGTTTTTGGTAATTCAATCTTTGAGAGGCTAGGCAACTTATCATATGTAGTTTTTGATGAACTCGGAGCTCCCTTTCCAAGAAAACTAAGCGAAAGAATCCTTAATAATATTCCAAACATTGATTGGATAACCTCTTTTCAATCAAATCCAAACGGTAGAGTTATTCAAAGGAGATC
>FUFK010438688.1_pt1 | contig 10743 bp, 6 predicted proteins | sample 1021851 | NCBI WGS metagenome assembly FUFK01 (sample SAMEA51879418, study PRJEB19060) | metagenome
AAAAAAGGTTTCTACTCACAATAAGAAATCTGAGAGTGTAAGTAGATTTAAAATAAAAGATCCGGGCATTAATGCTGATATTGCTCGGAGCAGATGGATCGGTTGTTCGGTATTTGGTGGACCCGCCGGAAGCGCAATCTCATCCATAATCGGACAGGATCCACTTGATTTTTTGAATTTTACACGCGCTCCATATATTGATAGAGCCAGGCGACCTTTAACAAAATTTGATTCAGCAATGACTCGAGTTGCCGGATCAGCATTGCATGGTGTAGACTCAATAAACGAAAATTTAGAAATTGGAATTGTTCGTCATATTGATAAAGCCACTATGATTCCTTTAAGTCAAACTGATCGCGGTGGCGTTAGAGCGATGATACAATTGAATCCATCACAAATCGCTTGTGATTTGTATGAAATTCCACGTAGATTACAATTTATAAATCCAAAATTATTTTACAAATGGAGAAACTTTGTTGTTATAAGTAAGCCGGATATTTATAGACAAAACGGATATACTGCAGGAGATACCTTTGGAGACCCTGAAGCAATGAATGATTTCCCTTTTTACTGTGTCTTCAGTTCTCTCGGTCAGGTATGGAACAATCGAGAGTCAGCAGAAGGCAAACCGATCACAAAGACAATAGGTGGCTATGGTTTTTTAGGAAGTTCATTCAAGTCGAAAAAAAAATGTTATGGTCATGTTAATCAAATTTCAGTCTCTAACCAGTTGTATACAAACCATTGCTCTATTGATTACAAAGATAATATTAGCTCAGGTCGCTTAAATTCCGATGGAACCTTAAAAACATCACCACCATCCAGAGCCTATCGTATTTACAAAGAAGATTTGGACGGGACCCTAGAGGATTACGTAGATAACAACGGAGACACATCAGCAGCACTATATCACCGAGAATTATTATCTGAATTAGAAGAAGTCGATTTCGCTCAAGACAAAGGGGTACACACTTTGATATTTCATGATCTCCTTCGTTACAAAAATACCATCAATCCATATGTAACAACCGGCGCCAACGCTGGAGAACCTATGACACACTATAATAGATACAAAATTTCTTGCACGGTTCATGATGGGATTACAGTATCAATACTTCGTGTTTTGAATAAAGCAAACGGTTTCCAAGTTAACGTTAACTACATCAGGAGTTTGGTGCAAACACGAAATTTTTATACGCAAGATTTGACCTATGATCAAACAGGCTTTCCGGATTGTGCTATCAAACAACTTAGAGCATACAGTGATTTCTTGCGTTCAAAAACAGATGACAGATCCGACGCCGGAGAGGTGTCATACGAAGGTAATCTTAAGGTTAATGCTAAAAATACCGTTGCTGCTATGATAGGTGGAGTTTATGACGTCGATGCCGATGGTTCAAAATTATCTTACGACCCGGCTATCTTTAATGATCCAAACAATAGATTCAATTTAATAGCGACCAGTTTTTGTGAAATATATGATCTCTTGGATGATTCGCGTGACTTTACACCAGAAGATATCATATCTTTCTTAATGCCTTTTGAAGCCCAAGCCGGCTTTTACCAAACCATAGAAGAATTCGAGGCGTTGTTCGAACATTACATTTCCTTAGTAGAAGATATTTACATTGGCCATCCAGGCTCACAAGATATATTGCAAGCATCTTTGCCGGTAAGTGGTCAACAACAAACTTACGAACACCTGTTTGCCTATACAGGCTTTGGTGTCGGCTTAGTTAGACGTGATCCCACTGTCAATTTTAGTGTTTTGACCACAACCGGTAGTCATTACAAATTTTCAAAGAATGAAATGATAGATAGGTTGAAATATGAACAAAGATATTATCCGGATTTACTGAGTCCTTCACAACTTCCGGGTTACACATCAAAAGAATCAAATGATTTTTATAATATAGAGGCCTCTAAAAACCGTTTTATTACACCCTTGTGTTTATATATGGAGGGTGATTTAACAAATTTAACTACTCCATTAGGACAAGTAAGTACAGCAAAAACTATAGCATTTATCTTGAGAAACATTGGACCAGTTCAACAATCAGCCACTACCAATTCAGGGCTTTCGTACAGTCTAACGCAAATACACATGGAATATTTGGATGCAGATGTCGAAACTTTAAGCGGAAATCCTTTTGAGTTTGTGGCCACGGGTTTTGATCCAAATGATCCAACTGCCACAACACCATTCAGTACATCAGCAGAAGACCTCGATGTAGGAGCAGATGTTGATTTGACCACTGCCGCCGGCGCGGACACGCTAACGAACTTGATGGATAGTTTACCAAGTCTTAGCGACGCTCAACAAGGCCTTGTCGATTATACTGAGTTACCCCATTTTCTCACCCGCTTGATTGCTATCGCGACGATACTGGAAACAAATGATAATGTTTTTTTATCGCTCGCCGAAGAACAAGGCCTCTCAGGGACGGCAGGTTATCAAGCTATGCAACAATTATTGACTGATATAAATCAATTTATGAATTCCCCAAGTAATAATTTAAATACTTTTCCAGAAACAGCAGCAGCCATTAAACACAATTCAAATTTATGTTTAAGTTTGTTGCAGGATGGTTTATTGAACTTGAAGCTATTGCCACCTCACTGGAAGCAAATAATGCACCCAAAATATATCAGAGAAAATTCTCTTTTCGATCCTTTTGCTATCACAATAACTGCAAAAAAAGTACAAATAACTGCTGCAAATGTTTTTCCGTTGTTGACGATAACCCCAAATGAAATCGTCGAGTGGGCAGGAGCACACCGGGTAGCACCTGTACCATTAGCACATTCAGTAGAAGGCGGACTCTTTGCATTTGCTCGAGATCTCAATGTATCTGAGCAATCTTACGCAGAACTAATTCAAGGAGGCGATTGGGCTCAAGCTGAAAGTATGATCAATCTGGCTACCATGTCTGAAGATATGCTGAAACCTGAGTCCCCTCCATTCTTCGCAGTTGCAAGTCCAAGTAGAATTAGACATTCTGGTTTAAAATTAGGAATGATGAATACAGTTTACGAGAACTCATCATATACTGGGACGAATATATCTAACGCATTCGTATATATGGAGGGAGTTATACCAAAACCCGAAAATAATACATGGAATTTGAGTGATCCTTTAGATTTGAGTAAGATAAATGTAGGGAATGTTGCTTTCACAACAACATATCCTATGCAACAACCGATGCAGAAAAATAAAGTATTGGGTCTATTTAGGAATACCACTGCTATAACAGGCTCTATATAAAACAAAACGGCTACAGAATGACTATATATTATGATGCTAATGATTTTTACCATAGTACAAATCTAGAAAACTTAGATCCCTTGAGAGCAATCTTGGGTACATATCCCACCTTAGACGGTGTTAAGAAAATAAATCATCAATATGAATTTTTAAAAGGTGCAAGGATAGGGGATGGTGACACTATAGAGTACTGGAATCGTCTACAAGAGCCATCTGATTATTATATGACGACACCTCCGGGATCCAACAAACAACAAAAGGTTTCGATGGCTTATATAATACCTTCACATGGTAGTTTCGAAGAAAACCGAAATAAACCCTTTGAGCTTTTTGAACCAAACTATTGGGGCGTAATGTATAAAGCAAAGGGCCCCGCTATAAAAAATAATTTTGATGGCATTGATGATCATGTTAGGTTTTTTGGAAGCCTTATGGGTAATCGAAAAATTTATACAAATTATACTTTTAACATCAATATTACGTCATTTAATAACTATTTTTATAAAAATGAAAATAATTTGACATATGAAAACTTTACAAGAAATGTTGATTCAAATTTATTAATCAATTATAATATTTATTATTATTACCAACCTTTTGTTAAAATCAGCAATCCGGATATGCAATACATTAGCTATGATCNGGNTTGGTNCCGCATGGATCTTGAAAGCTCAGTTCCATATCCATATTATATTGGAACTTTGTCTCCTGAAAATTGGGTCAACCATAAACAGACTTGGAATGATCCTTTGTTATCAAACCTCTCCAATCCGGCCAAGGGTTGGTGGCCACATTTTGCGCCGATCAGCGGGTTTAGTCCTGCTAGGCCCGAAGCCTACTACAGGGAATATATAAAAACACTCATTTCGGAATATCAAACTCGCTTAGCCGCCGCTTCTATAAGTCGAGATGAAATGATAAATAAAAATCGAAATATATTTATTTTAAAAAACCACAATTTAGACTTCGGTGGTGGTGGTTATTTTAACATGGAATCGCCCTATAAAAAGGATTTTTTCCCTTATTATTCTGAATTGCATATTTCAAACACACCTGAATCCTACAATCCAAAATTATTAAAACTACTTACGGAAACTCGGATGTTGAAGTTTGTATTACAAGGGATCAAGAATAATTTATCAACTACAGATATGAAATTTTATTCTGGAGGAGTTCCTGAGTTTATAAAATCACATGATCTTATAGAAATGCTCAAAGAAATGAACATGGCCACTTTCTCAGAAGCTTCCGACGAGTTATTTCTATTAGATGACATTGATAGAATGCCTGATAATTCAAATGATATTTTTGTTAATCAAGCAAATCTTCTCTCATTCCTTCATCAATTAGACTTACAAATTAGAGAAGAAACCCGGCAATTGAGAGAGGTCCTAGACCCTCAAAACCCCATATACCAATCAGGTTTCCCAGACATCGGAGGCTATGAATTTGCGCATTTATACTTGAATTTGTTGGACATCTCGGAAAACACTACTTTCGCTTTGGCATATAAAGTTGAAAAATATTTAGAGAATGACACAAGTACTCCAATTCAAACTTATTATGTAGTGGATTCTCATCATGATTTTTCTTTTTGTGATACTCAAATGAAATATGGAGAAGTGTATCTTTATAAAGTTTATAAACTGGTTTGTGTGTTTGGAAGCAATTATAGATATGGTGACTGGTCTAATTTTGAAAGACGTGGGGAGAACTATACTGTGGCAGGGCCACCGACAAATGAATTCAAGACTCCTAATGATCCAAATGGCTGGAGGCATTTTTTTCTTGATGCTGCCACACACGGTGATCTTGTATCCACAGCTTCTGCTACTTGGAATCCAAAATATAGAGTGAGACCAGAAGAGGAAGGGACACCAGTTCAACGTGGTCGTTTAGTCGATTATAGATGCTGGGGCCCTAGGGACCTTGATCGATTACATCCAGACGAAAGTAATACTTTCACTATGATGGGAATTTCAGAGGTTATACATAGTTATCGACCGAAGGTTTTAGAGGTTCCTGTTGGTGAATATAAAAAAGCACTTTATGATTTTATGCCTCCAAAGCCTCATGTACATATCGGCGCTGGTGATAAAAACGAGATAGTGTTTTTCTTAAGTCCTACCGTTCCTTCTGGTGATGAAAAACATGTACCTTTGGACAAAGAGGAGAATAAAATCACGGAACTTTTAGAACTTTCACGAGGGCAGATAGATAGTGATATCGATGATTTACCTTTTGATGGAAGATATGAAATTTATAAATTAGACAAAAAACCAACAAATATAACAGATTTTTATAACAACAAAATAGTAACAATTAATGAATTCGAGCAGCACTTAAGAAGAGTGCCGGGTATAAAAGGTGACACTTGGCAAGCCGTTGAGCCTCCGGTAAGCTTATTGAACGGTCATTTTGTCGATAAAATACAAACAAATAGAAAATATTATTATTTAGTTCGTGGATTGTCTCCTCAAGACACACCATCTGCACCATCTCCTATTTATGAGGTTGAATTGTTAGAGACCTCAGCAGGGTCTATTCTACAAGTTAACCCATACAAAATTGAATATCAGACAGAAAAATACGACAAACATGTTAGCGCAAAAAGGCTAATAAAACTGATACCAAATATTGAACAGGTTACTTTTGAAGAAAAAGATGGCGAAGTGTCTGTTGGGGTTTTAAACAAAAAACTATTTACAGCCGACGGAAATCGTTTTAAGATAAGGATTACCTCTAAACACACCGGTAAAAAGGTTGATTTAAACATTAATTTTAAAATTATTAAAAAGACTAATTATAGTTAGAAAGAAAAGGAGAATATAAATGGGTTTTCAAGATAACAGTGGAGATATTATTTTAGATGTAGTATTGACTGATGAAGGAAGAAGGGTGTTAGCCGGTGCAGCCGGAGTAAACTTTAGCATTGATAAATTTGCATTATCTGATGATGAAATAAATTATGCCCTGTTTGATTTAAATGCCGCGACAGCATTGCAGGACCTAACCATTTTGCAAACACCCATTTTGGAAGCTTTCACAGACAATGCTGCTTCACTTAAATACAAATTGTGGCACAACCACGCTTTAGGAGATATACTATATTTACCAACTATGCTACTCAACACTCTAGGAGAGGATCGTGGTTTAGAGGATACAAATTTCAACAGCCAATTGTATGTCGTTACAGCGACACAGAATGATCATCATAATGCTAATTCTCTCACCACCGGCGTTGGAATACTGAATGGTATACATAGACAAGGTATTATAAATGGAGGAGGTAATAGTAATTTAAAATACATCCGCTTAGATGTTGGGTTTAACACAACAAACACAAGCCAGATTCCACAACAATTCCCCAGTGAAAATAGATTTGATATAACAATGGACAATAGGCTTTTGACATTGAAACAATTTACTGGAGCTCCCAGTGGTATTAGTCCAGTGATTGATGATGATCAAAAGGCAACATACGAAATACCTTCTGGGTTCACTGGAAACGATATGGCCATGGGTCAGAATACTCCAAGTGATGTCACGACACCAATTTTAGGTCAATTGACTCGTACTTTAAAATTCACTTTAGGTGCAAACGCATTAAATTTACAAAACAATTATCTATTTAATAAAATGGGTGGATCCACTACAATGAAAGATGGGTCTAACGCAAATACTAATATAAGGTATATCGACACCACAGTAACAGTTGTTGGTAGAACATACGGAGCGTCTATAGACATCCCAGTAAGAATCGTAAAATTAGCATAAGGAAATAATAATGGCCACTTTTAAAGCAATTAATCAAAACGATAAAATGGACACAAGAACCATTTTACATGAAGCTATTCCGATAACCGGATCAATTTCATCAGGATCATATTCAGATTTGAATATCAAAAACTTTTCTCATGGAATGTTCCAAGCAGTTTATGACTATCCATATCTATCATCCAGTGCTAATAGTATATTCGATATTACAATGGGCTACACTGCTGTGTCTTCTTCTATTTCTTCATCTACAAATGTTCAAGGTGCTAAAAAAATCAATATATTCAATCAAATGTCTCAAGTGTTGATGGGGTATGATAAAGATAGTAATCTCCAAAGATTTGACTTGAACGGAAACTTAACTGAAGGTGAAAAAATTGATCATGCTTTTTTCTTAACTTTTTCTCGTCTTTTAGTTAAAGACGAAATAAAGAAAGGATCCGTAGAATTGAAGTTCTGCGTAACCCCGGAATGGTCAAACCCAGTGTCGTCAAGTGGTACTGCCACCAGTAATACAAACGGGCCGGGTATTATTACTATTACAGACTTTAGTGGTTCTGATGGTTATTTCACAAATTCTCCTGCTGGTGAATATGGTGTGCTTTACGCAACCGGTACTGTTGGGCAAGGCGATGTTTTATCTGCAAATCGATATCATGCATGTGGCTTGGTGTTCTACCAAGCAGGGATCATGGTATTATCAAGTTCTATTTTCCAATCACAAGGAGCAGCAGGTAAACGAGGTATCCTAAACAGTTCTTATGTTACAGCATCAGGGCCATTTATGGCTGCTGGCCTAGGAGAAGGTGGTGGTGGATCTTGTTATCTTCTTACTGGTTCGGCCATCAGTTCTTCGGCAGATGCTCTTAGACACAGATTACTTAACATATCTTTTAATAACACTGTGGAGTTGAACTCGAGCATTTATTTCTGCCGAGTAAGGCACAATGAATTTAATTATTCGAGTAACCCAACATACCTTACCAGTTCTCAAATAAGAGTCAAAAATATTCCTTCTGATCCTCCTATAGCATATATTACAACTTTGGGTCTATATTCCACTGATGGCCGACTTTTAGCAGTTGGAAAATTATCTGAACCTGTTCGTAAAGACCCAAATATAGAGTTGGTTTTTAGAGCAAGATTAGATTTCTAATGTACAAGTATGAATTATCAAAAGACGACGTATTATATAATACAATAAAAACATATCCAAGCTACAATTTATTCATATATCAGGGTAAAATGTATATAAACGGTAGGGCTCCACACACAGGCTCCGGAGGGCTCACGGTCTACAATATCAACAACCATAGAGTTTCTGGTTCCCGTGCCGAAAGAATTAAAGGATCTGTGAAAGTATATCCGTTTATAAACTCAGCAGGAAGCAAGCAAGATTTTAGACATCGTGTACCTAATCCCATGGTAAAACTGTTTTCCGGTGACAAAGGATACACAGGTCCAAACAATTTTATGTCAACTCAACCATATGGTGTTTATCCAATGGAAGGGATAATAACTGGATCTTATTCAGACTTTGCATATATTTCTAGAAATCTTGCGGCTCCAACTACTTCGATAACAACAACATTTTTCAATATAGCAACTGGTCAACAAGACACAACAACAATAGCTTTATCCGCCAGTATTAACTTGAGCGCATCGGCTTTACAAAATATATCAAAACAATATTTATATAAGTCGCGACATTATAATTTAAGTTCAAGTGTGTTGGGAAGAGATTTGATTACATCAACTGTCAATTTTATCTCTATTCCGAAATTGTTTTATGGATCTTCGATAAAACCCGGGAGCATCAATTTAAATTATTATATCACTGGGTCCAAAATAGCATCATGTTCAGATCATAGGCAAAATGGAGAATTGGTGGAAACTACCGGTTCTAATTCAGGATCTGTTGTCGGGTTGGTTTATTATAAAGAAGGGATCATAATGTTAACCTCTTCGACCAATTTAGAGACTGGTCCAGTAGGTGGCGCAAAACCAGCAAACTATGGAAGAATAGAATACGTGCCATCAACTGCAGTTTCGTCATCTTGGTTGTATTTTGGCACCACATTAAATGACGGGACTGGTTCTTCTGCAACTTTGACGTCTGCCAGTTATGATTTAAGTTTCAAAGGCACTACAAAAGTCAACACAATGACTATAACTGCCATAGCTCCTATGAACGAACTGAATCACTCCAATAACCCCACATACAAAGACTACAGGGTCTTAACTCCATCGACCTCCAGTAGCACTTTCTTTACTGAAAATATCAATAAAATTAAAAACGTCTCTTCTGCTTCTTATACATCTTCTTCTTTCAAGAAAACTACATACATTTCAAAAATTAGAGTTTATGATGAAAACAATAATTTATTAGGCATCGCTTCCTTGGCCAGACCGGTAAAGAAACAAGAGGAAAATGAATTTATCTTTAAGTTATCACTTGACATTTAAACCAGAACATGTTATATTATATGAGAGGTGAAAATGTTTACATACATATGGAATCTAATATTTCCAAATGCTGAAGAAAAAATTTCTGCTGAAATAAAAAATAAGTATGAAAAAGCCATAGCTTTTCAGCGCAATGGTAATATAAGAGAATATTCATTATTGATGAATGAAATTGCAAATCTAGAAGACAAACTTGAGAGGTTAAGAAATGATTCTGGGAATTGATGTAAGCACATCTAAGATTGGCTACTGTATACTGGATGATAAACAGAACTTGAAAGAAGTCAATTTTCTTAAATTCAAAGACGGAACACTTGAAGAAAGAGCAATGATGTTTTACAACGATGAATTAAAAAGAATCAAACATACCTATAATATAACGCACATACGCATAGAGGAGCCCTTCTCGATGTTCTCCGGAGGTAAAACGACCGCTGGTACTATGAGCAAGTTGCAACGCTTTAACGGGATGATTTCGGTCCTCTCATACGTAATGTTTGGGCTCCTGCCGACCCTTGTTCCGTCAAGATCAGCCAGATCAAAGTGCGGAATCAAAATTAAACGAGGTGAAAATACAAAGAAAAAGATTATCGAGTGGGTCGAGCAAAAATACCCAAAAGATTTTATTGTTGAACTCACCCGTCACGGAAATCCAAAACCCGGCACAGATGACATGGCCGATTCAATTGTCGTCGCTTTATCACACTTTTAGATTTTTAACACACTATATTATCATGCACTAGGAGGACACATGGACATGATTACTGTACTTATACCCGGTGGTTTTAAGCCACCCCACGTAGGGCACTACAAATTCTTTATGCATTACATTAACAACCCAGAGGTATCTGAGGTTAGAATTTTTTGTGGAGACCGTCAGCGAAAAGTAGGCGATGATTTTGCAGTGTCTATAGAGCACACAGAAGCCGTTCTAAGGCTTTATGGCATCTTAGATAACCCAAAGGTCGTCTATCAACGTGCGAAGGTAAGAAAGGGGTCTAACGGCCACTACACAAACCCTTTTGCTGATGTATATGATTGGGCTGAAGAAAACCACGACAAAACAGAGAATCAAATTTCTCTTGGGCTTTCATCAAAAGATACAGGGTACCAAGCAGGGTTCTTGGGTTATTTCAAATCATTTGCGAATATTGTAGAGATCCAACACTCCTATGAACAAGAGCATCTTGTATCTGCTACTGATTTTCGTAGAGCTTTGAAAGCAGGAAAATCAA
>FUFK010019014.1_pt1 | contig 10742 bp, 9 predicted proteins | sample 1021851 | NCBI WGS metagenome assembly FUFK01 (sample SAMEA51879418, study PRJEB19060) | metagenome
GCGCCGAGGGCGAGATTTGAACTCGCGAGGGATTGCTCCCACGGGCTTTCCAGGCCCGCGCTATACCGGGCTAAGCGACCTCGGCTGATAGCTGATACATTGGTGGGGGGTTTTAGAATTAAGCTAAGGCATACGTTTATTACGACACCTTTCAGCTGAATAAACAGCTATAGAGGTAATCTTGGACGAAAAACAAAGAATAGAAGCTGAGAAAAAAAAGAACTTCAAGATTAGATTAAAATCTGTAATTGAGATGCTACAAGAAACATATTACCCAGGCCACTCAACAACTGCTAAAAGAGTAATTGAGCGTCATCTGATTAGGGAATTTGGCCTTAAACCTCGAGAAGCAACATACCACGGTGGTAACATTATTGATGAATTACAAGTAATGGGAATTTTAGAAAGAGTTCCGGAAGATGTAATTCGAAATGCACTTCTTACAATAAATATTAGAAAATTACAGGCTCACAAAGCTTAGATTTTTTTTACAATCTCTTTTAGGATTTGTTTTGAAGCATTAATTTTTGTGTCTTCGATCCACTTATTCCCTTTCTTTGTTATGATAGCTATTTTTGTATTTTCATCTCCTAAAACTTCGGAATGATTTGCAACTACAATATCAGCACTTTTTAGTAACGTTTTTCCTTTTTCAATTAATTTATTATCACTTAAACCAGATTCAAGTTTGAAAGCACACAGTTTACCTTTGTGTTTTTTCCTTAATAATTCAATCACCTTCTTTGCTTTCTTTAATTTTATTTCAGGAATTTTTTGTGAGCTTATTTTTCCTTTAGTTTTTACAGGAACAAAATCAGATAATGCAGCAGGAACTAGTATCGCGTCATACTTACTAAGTTTCTTTATTTTTTTAGATAAATCTTCAACAGAATTGAATTTTTGTTGACTAATCCACTCACCGACCACTTCGGTTGTCTCCCCCATCCAGAGTTCAACATCGGCCCCCATATTGAATGCAGCCTCAGCAAGGTGCTTAGCCATTTTACCAGTTGATTTGTTGGTTATTACTCTAACATCATCAATTTCTTCACTACTTCCGCCACCTATTACTAGAATTTTATTTTTTTTAAAATCATTTTTTCCAGCAATCTTACATGCTTCAGCAGTTATTCTGAATTTGGATGGTAACTTGGCTTTACCTTCNATCATAATTGGATCTAAAACAGTTGCAAATTTCTTTACTTCTTTCAGATTTTNTNTAATAATTTTTGAATTAGCCATGTTTTTGTCCATTGCAGGTGCAACTATCATCGGTGTCTTTGCTCCAATACAAGTTAGAGCTACTAACATCGGTGGATTATCTCCGATTCCGTGAACCATTTTTCCTAGGCTGGTTGCACAGCATGGGGCTACGATCAGTAAATCAGCATCATGACCAGCAATTACGTGTTCAACTTGGCCAGTTATTTCTTTAATAATTGGNTTTCCGCATGCAAATTCAAGTGCTTTTTCTCCGACTAACTCAAGAGCAGCTCTATTTGCTACAATAGTTACATTTGCTCCATATCGAATTAACTCTCTAGCGATTCCTACACTCTCCACACACGATACAGAACCAGTTACAGCTAACCAGACATTTTTATTTTTGAGATAGTCTCCTTTAGGAGTTAAATTGTTGGCAGGATGGTGTTTATTCATTTGTTTCAGATATCTGTTTTATTGTTTTTTTGTATTGCTCTAAAATAAGCTCAATTTCGGTTTCAATCTTTTGCCAACCCTTCTTTAGAGATCCCTTACGCAAGTGAAATGCACTTGTTGGAGGTCCGCCATCAGCAGCTCTGCATCTTTCGATAAGCCCTAATGAGATGAGCTTGTTCAAATGCCTGTACGCAGTAGGTCTTGTAGTTTCTATCCAAGCAGCTACTTCTTCAGCAGTCCAAGCCCTGTCAGGTCGTTGTAAAAAACATTCATCTATAATTTTGTAAGGCATAGATTCATTGTATGGGTAATGGTGATTTGATAGAAGACCAATTCCTCGACCTAGAATACCTAAATTATCCTCATACGTAGAATCTTCTCCTACTCTTACTTCTCTTAGATTTATCTCAAAAATTTCTTCCTTTCCTACATTTATCATGTCACTAGGAACCTCATTTTTTGATTCTTTTAATTTTTCATTTAAATTGTTTACTATCTCACGATATGTTTCTAAACAAATTCTAGCTCGATTCTCTACGCCAGACCAAGCCTTGTTTAGGTCGTAATGCCAAAGTCTAACTTTTTTTGGGTCTTCAGCCTTTCCAGGAAAATCTTCGGTCAAGAAACCAGCTTCTCTTAGCCATTGCAAATGTCTGTAAATTGCTTGTAAAGGTACGCCTAGTTCTTTTGCGATTTCACTAGTTGTCCAAGATTTTTTTGGATTAGGTATCAAGCATTTAGTAAAAAGTAAAATTCCGGTTTGAGATCTTTTAGTAACTTTATTTCTTCCTCCATCATTTCCTAGAAATCCTATTGATCTAAGGAAATCAGCCACTAGTTGTTCATTTGTATTTCCATAATCACTGTTCAAATTTCGTATTTTTAATTTGAACATTAATCCCACTCTCTCGTATCAAGTTTTTCCAGAATTTTAGCTTTGAATTTTCTAGCTTTTTGATTGCCAGGATTTAGAGCTAATAGGCGATGTATGTCTCCCATTGAGTCCCCCAATTTTTTCTCATCAAAATGGCATTCAGCTCTTTCCCACAATGCAGCTTGGTCCTCAGAATCAATTTCCAAAATTCTTGAAAGTGCCATAATTAGCAATTCTTTTTTGTCTTGCGAACGGTAAACTTTAGCTAACTTTCTCCAACCGTTTTTCAAGTCAGGACGAATGTTTACAGCTTTTGAATATCCCTTAGCGTCAGCTCTCTCGTAATCACCAATGCCGAAGTAAATGTCACCCCTAACCATGTAAGGTCTATAGTCATTACTAAGTAATGAGATAGATTTTTCGATAGATTTCAGTGCTTCTTTAACTCTCTCTAACTTTGATTGTACTCTTCCTAATCCTAAATATGCAAAACCGTGGTTACTTTCCAATTCTAAAGCAATTACGTAAGCATCCTCAGCTTCACTTAGCTTATCTCTTCGCTCCTTCATTTGAGCTAATTTTAACCAAGCTTCGCCGTATGTATATCTAATCTCAGTAGCATTTAGATAGCATGCCTCAGCTTCTTCCCATTGTTTCAGTTTACGATGTAATTCACCTTTTTCATACCATAGCTCTTCATTGCTTTCATCGATTTCGAGAGCCATGGAATAGTACGTAATTGATCTTCCATATTCTCTGTGACCTGTTAATGCTCTTGCTTTACTTAACCACATTCGAGAATCTTGCATCAAGACTCCATCGCGTTGAGCGCGTCGAATGAGTCTATTTGCAGCATCCAATGCCTTACTTGGGAATCCTTTTTCTAATAAAGATTGAGAATTAGATAATATTTTTTCTCTTGCTTCTCTGTCGGTTCTTCTTAGAATAAACAGTAATCCTGAACCAGTCATAGGCAATCCTCCACCCAAAAATCCACCAGAGGCAAGGTTAGGTTCAATCAACCATCCAATTCCAGCTAGTCCGGTAATGTAGCATCCAATAACAAATCCTGCAAGTTGATATCTTCTATGGTGTAAACCGGCAAGCCCCATTCCTAGGAAAAGGAGTGGAATCAGTAGTAGCCATACAGATTCCTCAATCCAACTATAAACTGACATCAGCAGAACAATAGTTAGGATTAATGATCCACCAAAAGCAATAGCAACTGCATATGGTACTAAATTTCTCTCGAGTAATCCTAATCCGTAAATTAGCATTACAATGCCAATACTTCCAGCATAAACAGAGATAGTAATTACAGCCCTAAGAGAAATATCAGCGTCACAATTAGCTTCTGAGAATTCTGTTAAGCAATCATTTGTTTGAATTTGATAAATCATGAAGAATAACGTTACGAGAACGCTNCCGACAGATAGTATGAGTCCAGATAATCGTACGTCTACATTTTTTTCGTGAATCTTATTGTATACATTGTAGGAGATTAAGGTTCCACACATTGCAGAAAATAGTAAAATTGTTGAAAGTAGAACTCCAGTATATTTCAAAAATTCACTTTCTACAAAATTCCATGCTATAAAATTAAAAGTACTTAAAAGAAAAATACCTAGAGTCCAAAGAACTACTTTCCTGCTTCTTCCGTCAAGGTATTCAATAGAATTGACGATGAATTGATTGAATGCACTTTCTTCTTCTTCCTCATCGTCTTCAACACCCAATTTTTTAGTGTATTCAATAGGTGCACTTTCTTCCTCTTCTTCGTTAGCTGGAGGTTCGTTTTCAGGTTCTTCATCAACCTTTTCTTCCTCTATGGAATTGTCTTCAATTTTCTCTTCTTCTGCCATTTAACCTTGTAAAGATATTATGGGTATATAATGCAAGTATTAAAACTGATGCTTAGGAAATTAATTACAGCCGCAGCCGCCGCCACCACTGGATTGACTTGCTCCAGAGCTGCATCCGCAGCCTCCTCCAGTTTGACCAGCTTGAGGAATAGGTTGTGTATAGTATGGATTTTCACCTTCAGAGTGATCGGTCATATCAACGATTTCGTTAACTCCGTCTACTTTTGCTACAATGTAAGATTCAACGCCTTGTTTTAGGGTAATACTTGAGGCAGTACATCCTTGACATCCTCCGCCCATTGTAACGAATGCTTTTCCATCATTGACACTGTGAAGAGTAATTACTCCTCCATGTGCAGCAATGCTTGGATTAACATCATTTTTAATCAATAAATTTACTTGTGTGAATAAGTCTGCATCACCAATATCCATGACTTCTTCTTCAACAGCAGGTTCACCGCTTTTGATTTGCTCACGAATAACTCCACCAATTTCTTTTCCAATTGCTGGCCAACTTTCAACGTTGTCACCAGTCAATGTAACTGCTGAACCGCTAATACTTACACCTGCAATGTATGGCAAGGCTAGTAATTTTTCAGCTAGAGGAGCTTTGCTTGTATCAGACTCTTTATCAAAGCTTACAGGAGAACGAGAAAGTACTTCGGCTTCCAGTACAAATCTACACTTTTGTGGGTCTGCAGTTGGTTCGCCGCGTATTCTTATTTCCTGAGCTAACATAATGATTAAGTCCTGTCGTGATTAATAAGAGTTATTATACATCAAAAGATGCGTTTGCAGCAGCGTCTTCACCTAATTTTCTTAAGAAAGAGAAGGTGTAGATTCCAGCACCAGCACCTGGGCTTGGATCAGTGAAATTAAATCTTACCCCATACCTACCTACTGGAACTGATTCGGTAATTTTAACATCTGGAGGAATATCAGTTTCCTTAACAATTTTCTCTCCAGTTATCTCATCTACGCAATGAGCACATGGACACATAAATCGTACATTGAATGCAGAAATTACGTGTTCAACATTATCTTGCCATTTGATAACTAAGGTTTCACCATCATTGGCCAAATTAATTTCTTGAGGTGCAAATGGAGATAGTTCTTCATTAGTCACAACAGCCATTGCTTCGACTGCAATTAGTGATGCAATAGAATTGATATTGTCGTTAGTGTAAACCGTACCATTGTCCATGGCTTCTCTGAGATCTTGGCGAATTGGTATTTGGCCGAGCATTGGTAATTCGAATTCTTCAGCTGCAGAGGTACCTCCACCTTCTCCAAATATGTGGAAAATTTCGTCTGAACCTGGTGGCGTGAAACCAGACATATTTTCAACAATACCTAATATTGGAATCTTAACTTGTTGGAACATTCTCAAACCTTTTTCAGCAATAGTATGAGCAACNTCTTGAGGAGTTGTAACGATTACAGCTCCAGTTAGCGGAACAGTTTGAGANAACGTAAGTTGAATNTCTCCAGTACCAGGTGGCATATCGACGAATAAATAGTCTAGTTCTCCCCAGTCTACGGCACCCAAAAATTGCTGTACAAGTTGCGAAGCGATTGGTCCTCTCCAAACTACAGGAGTGTCTTTAGTTGCTAAGAATCCCATAGACATAATTTTCATTCCATGAGCTTCTACTGGTTCCAAAACACCTTCTTGAGCTCCACCTAANTGGTGTGAGCCTAATCCAACCATNNTTGGAATACTTGGTCCNTAAACNTCAATATCNAGAATACCAACTTTTGCACCAGCGTTTGCAAATGCTTCNGCAATACAAACAGTAACNGTTGATTTTCCGACTCCNCCTTTCCCAGATGCAATTGCAATAATATTTTTTACATTTTTGAGTGCTTGTGGAGTATTTTGCGCATCAAGCGACGGTAATCTTTGGACTTCCCAATCTTTTTTGATTTCGATAGTTTCAATTCCATCAACATCTTTCAGTGCTTCTCTACATTTTTGTGCCAATTCTTCATGATTTGGCATTAAAGGTGCAGGCAATCTTAGAGTAAATCGTAACTCTTTGTCACCCATAGACATTCCTTTGATGTATCCTAAAGTAATTAGATCTTTATTGAAATAAGAATCCTTCACATTTGACAATGCGTCTGTGATTTCTTTTCCGTCCATGTTAATTGTTTACCAAGAGTGGGTATATTGAATTAATCTTAAAAAAAAGTTGACGGCGTACTCAAGTTCCCGTGGGCTCGCGCACCACAGTACCATTGAATACGCTGGCGGGCTTAACTTCCGTGTTCGGAATGGGAACGGGTGATCACCGCCGCTATGGCCGTCAGACAGCTCTCGATTTAGAGGCTGTATATATTATTTGACTTTAAGATTGGTTAGTATCGTATCTAACACCATCGGTCCACATTGTTTCATGCCAATATGTATCATCGAAATTAGTGTTTGTTACTGTGGCTCCAGAGAACTTTGCAAATTTTAGATCAGCTTCAACTAATGTGGCATCCTCTAGGTCTGCATCTTGGAAGTCTGCATTCGTTAGGTCTGCATAGTTGAGGTATGCATCCGTTAGGTCAGCATATNTTAGGTCTGCATNNGTTAGGTTAGCTTCCGTAAGCACTGCATTTTGGAAATTTATTCCAGTTAAATCCATTCCAGATAAGTTTGTATTGTTGAAGTCTGTACCAGCACAATTACTGTATGGAACTAGTCGGCAAGAAGTCATATTTTCTAGTTCATTGATTCGTTGTTGCATTTCTTCCATCTCATCTGTCATTTCATCAATATCTTCGGTCATATTATCCATTTCTTTTTGCATTTTGTATACAAGATTCCAAAGATTGTCTACATCGAAATAGAGATAGTCTATGTCATCAGATATTTCCACCAGAGTATCGTTAAGGCTGTAAATCATCCAAGACATATTGTCCATATGGTCATAGATTGTGTAACCCATATTGTCCATATCTTCATAAACTTCATCAATATCTGTTGCAAAACGATCACTCATGTTTTCCATATCAAGATAGATTTCTTGTGAGTTATTGTTCANGATATCTACCATATAATCAATATCAGCCCACATAGAATCGGTCATATTTCTTGCATATTCTANATCATCTCTTACTTCTTCAAAATCTGATGAAATAATGTCCCAAACAGCTTCATCCAGTGGTGGTAGGAATTGTTGAACATGAGCACATCTCCATTCCATACCATCGTACGCAGCAATTTCATTTTCTCCACAACCTAAAGCNTCCAAAGTATCTTCAGAGTCATCGATTCCTTCGACTAGAGTTTCCAAGTTATCNAGTCTTGCAATTTCTGCATTTATTTTAGTTGTAAGATTTTCTAAATCTTTCTCAAGACTTGTAAAATCAGTTTCACCAACAGGTTCTACAGTATTGTCTTCAGTCGTTAAATCATTATCAGATCCACCGAGACATCCACTGAAAACCAGCAGGAAAGCTAACGCAAATGATGCGTATTTGTTCATATATGTCAGTAACAGTCCTTCAAAAAAGGGTATGTTAAGAAAAATTATTTAGCTTCAGCAGCTGCTTTTCTTGATTCTTTAATCTTATCTGCAGCTTCACGTCTTGCAATTCTTTCCATTCTTCTGGATTGTACTCTTTCAGTAATTAATTTCATGTACATTGCATCGTGTTCCATCAACGGAGAATCAGAAATTGTAAGAACATTGTAACCATTTTCTAGGATAACTTCAGCTAAATATTCGAACTTAATTTCACCTTTTTTGATTGGTGAATAGTGCCTTTCGTTTCCATCGATATCAAATTCAACACCAGAAAAATGAGTATAGAATTTTGTTAATCCTAATGAAGCTTGTAAATAATCAAATACACGTTTGAAACTTTCGCGATCATTTAGCCATCTGTTTCCTCGTGCATGCAAGTGTGGCCAGTTGATACATGGTGCAGTTCCTTTAACGCGGCGACACAATTCTGTTATTTCTCTAATGCTACCAAAAAGGTCGTGTTTACCTGCTAATTCGAAACAAATTTGAGCAGTGTATCCTTTTTCTAAATAATGATTTCTCATTTCTTGGAAAATTGGAACTAATCGATTAATTGCTTCCCTTGAAGAGAGACCATTGTAAGGTCCAATATGAGTAACAATTCTTCTTGCTCCAATCATATTGCCAACTTCGCCTGCAAATTCTAGAAATTTAATTGATTTATTACGCATGTAACCATTGCCAAGGAAGTTCATGTAGTAAGGTGCATGAATTCCCATGTGAATGTCTAATGATTGTGCGATAGCACCCAACTCTTCAAAGTCATCTAGTTCATCGACATATTTTCCTCTGACTAACTGTATTTCCATACAATGTAATCCTAATGCGTGTATGTCTTCAATTCCATCTCGAATATTTCTTCCTTTGCAAGATAATGGGATTCCCGCAGGTCCATAACGTAACATTGGTCAGTGCGCATTGAGAGGTCCTATAATTACTATTGGTTACTTTTGGCCTTTTTTGGGCCTTTTTTTTGTTTTTTTCACATTTTTGTCTATTTTTTTAAGGGTCCCTCTTCTCGCACATTGTGAATCCCAAGACATTAGAGTCTAAATGGCAAAAAAAATGGGCCGAAGCCAAGGCTTACGAGTCAGAGCCAGGGGGAGCTAAAGAGAAGTATTTTGTTAATTGTCCATATCCATACATGAATGGATATTTGCATTTGGGACATGCTTTCACTTATTTGAGAGCAGATATGGTATCTCGGTACCAAAGAATGCAAGACAAAAACGTTCTTTTTCCGTTTGCTTTTCACTGTACAGGAACACCAATTGTAGCAGCAGCACAGCGTGTTAAAGAAGGTGAAGAAACTCAAATCAAAGCATTGAAACAGATGGGCTTGAGTGATACATTAATTAAAAAATTCTCAAAGCCGGAAGAATGGACTAAGCATTTTCCAGATAAGGCAATTCAAGATTTGAAAAAATTTGGGGCATCTATCGATTGGCGTAGAAGTTTCATTACAACTAGTTTGAATCCACCTTACGACGCTTTCATAAGATGGCAATTCAATAGATTATTAGCTGGAGAGTATCTAATCAAGGGAAGTTTTCCAGTAGTTTGGTGTCCAAAAAGAGGAACCGTTGTAGGAGATCACGATCGTCTATCTGGAGAGGGTGAAACTCCTCAAGAATATACATTACTAAAATTCAAAGGGGACGAGGATTACTTAGTTGCAGCAACACTTCGTCCAGAAACAGTATTTGGTCAAACAAATATTTGGATTGATGGTGAAGGAACATACGCCAAAGCTAAAGTCGGAAATGAAACTTGGATTATGTCCGAAGAAATGCCTTCTAAGTTAGAATTACAAGGCCACGAAATAGAAGTTATTGGTTCAGTAGAGGGTAGAGACATTATTGGTAAAAAATATCAGGCTCCTGAAATTCACAAGGAATTAATGGTCCTACCGTCTAAATTCTGTGATGCTTCAATAGGTTCTGGAATTGTAACTTCAGTTCCAAGTGATTCTCCGGATGATTATCAAGGATTAGTGGATCTTCAAAATTCTGAAAAAGAATGCAAATCATGGGGTGTTGATTTCTCCGAAGTCAGCAAATTAGAACCAATTGCAATATTAGATTCAGGTGAGATGGGAACATTACCTGCTCCAGATTTATGTAAAAAATTGGGAATTAAGGACCAGACCGATCGTAACAAGCTCGAAAAAGCTAAGCAAGATTTGTACTTACACAGTTTCAACAACGGCGTTATGCTAGATTCTTCAGATTTTATTGCAGGTAAACCTGTAGCTGAAGCTAGAGAAATGGTCAAAGATAAATTAGTAGAAAATAATGAAGCAATAATTTACTATGAATTAACAGGCCCAGTGAAGTCTCGTTGGATGGCCGATTGTAAGGTTAAAATTGTCGATAATCAATGGTTCTTAGCTTACGGAGATGAGAAGTGGACTGAAACTACAGAACTTGCTTTGAAATCAATGGAATTATATCCCTCAAAAGCAAGAAATCAATTCGAATATGTACTACAATGGTTGAACAATTGGGCATGTGTTCGGGAAAAAGGTCTAGGAACTAAGTTGCCGTGGGATGACAATTGGGTAATTGAATCATTAAGTGATTCTACAATTTACATGGCTTTCTACACAGTATCTCATCATTTGAAAGATTTGGATGAGAATAAATTAACAGATACATTGTTTGAAGCAATATTTGGTAGTGGAAATACAAAAGAGGCCGCAGAAGAATTGGGAATTCCTCAAGCCGATATTATTGACTGGAGAAACCAACATTGAGACGTAAGCAGTATTGTCAATAATTTGCATTGAATATTCTGTATTCATGAGCTCATCATTACAATCTTTTT
>FUFK010043423.1_pt1 | contig 10742 bp, 11 predicted proteins | sample 1021851 | NCBI WGS metagenome assembly FUFK01 (sample SAMEA51879418, study PRJEB19060) | metagenome
TAACTCCCAGTATACTTCAACTGGTGGTAAGATACCACCTTGCAATGCACAAGCCATCCAATTAGGGTCAGGGTGTGTAACCTTTGCAGGTTCATCAGGTGTCTCAGGGTCTTCCCATACTACACAATATTCTGTTCTGTAAGGCTCTAACTTTTCTTTTGCCCAACACAATCTATCCCAAAGATGTGTGCCTTGAAATTGTGGTGTTTCTATTGTCATGCGAGTTCTCCATGTACTACTGAGTTTTGATTTCCATCTGAGTAAGCTGAGTTATCTGCGGCATATACAGCAGATTCATATGATGATGTTGCTCTATTGTCACAAAAAGTTAGTCTTGACTGACCTTCATGTATTGCTGACCTAACTGCATACAAAGCATTAGTCATATTATTTGATAATGTAAGAGTTTGTCTTCCAGTGCCTGTGTCAGTTAAAGTTGTTACATTAAAACTATCTTCTAAAGAAGTGCCATCTGAAGAGCCTGTATGCCAAACCTTTGCACTACCATTTAAAAGATAATCTGTATCTATGCTTCTTGCAGTGCCATCTATCTGTCCACTTGTCTGTAATGTATCAAATGCTATTGTTCCGTTTGCCATTATGCTAAGTCTCCAAATACTGCTGAAAATACTTTAGTCCTATCTGCTGCATTTGTATCGTTTGCCACAGTGCAAGGACCATAGCTACTTGTAGAAGGACCTTCTCCTAAAGAAAAAAGACCCACGTTACTTGCACTTGGTGAACCTGCTCCTTTAATAGTTGCTCCAACTTGAGCATGGTCTGCATTATTCATATTAGTTGTAAAAGCTGCTCCGTAGTCTCCAGTGCCAAAATCTGAAATAGAAGAAGTGTTAAATGAATCTGTTATTGATGTACCTGCGTTCATATTAAGCCAATTTTTAGCCAACCCTTGCTGAATACTTGTCTGATTGCTACCCTCACCTCTAATAGTCATAGAGTTTGCACTTGCACTAACTACAGGTGTTGAGCCAATGGTTATAGTTGTTGCAGTGGACTTGCCTGTAATTGTGTCTAGTATTACTTCACTCATGTTACAGTCCTATCAATTTAAATGCACCAAATGTAGAATAAGGGGTAGGTTGCACTATTGCACTACCACTTGAATCGGCGGCTTGAATACGAGCATCAACATAATCATCACTATCTAACGTAAGTATTGCGTTTAGTGTTGTAGTTGCAAACCTTGAATTATTACCACCATAATTAAAATGACTAATTTTTACTTGCGAACCATTTTTAAAAAGTTGACCAAATACATTTTGTAGTTGTGCATCACCTTCGGCAGAAACACCAATAGATGCGTAAATGAAATATTTACCTGCTACTGTAGGTGTAAATCTATAATTTGTTGAATGGTCATATTTGCCATCAGTATCAAAAAGTTCAGTATCAAATTCCACTATACTGGTAACATTATCCGTAATTGTTTGATTACTACTTACTGTTGCTTCAAACGCTGGTGCATTGGTTATATCAGCAGTTGTTATGGTTGACGTACCTGCCCTATTTTTTAATGTATCTACTCTAATCTCGCTCATGATACCACCAACCTTCCACCATCATTGACAGTCAATGTAATCCCACTATTTACAGTAAGTGTTCCTGTTACTTGTGCATTTTCTGTGGCAAGTATTGTTATGTTTGTATCTAACGCTTGTGCATTAGTTCTGAACATACCACCATTCTTAAAGTTACCCTTGAACTCACTTGTAGGTGTAATTGTTCCTGCAGCCAACTCAAGAAAGTAAACAAAGATATTGTTTGTGCCACTTGAAGGTGCAGCCGAGAATGTCAATGTTGAGCCATCAGGTACAGTGTAAGCTGCACTATCTTGGACAACACCATCAACACTTACAAGTATCTCTTGTACTGAACCTATTGTTCTTCCTAAGTCAAAAGTCGTATCAGAATTATCACCACTAAATCTTACGACTGCAGGTGGAGCTTGGAAGTTAGCAGGTACGTTGTTGCCAATGTATGCCATATTATGTTATCTCCATGATACTTAGTGTGCCACTTAGTTTATCTGCTACGGAGCAGTCTACTCTTAGTAAGTCTCCTGTCTCAAGTATGACCTTACCACCTGTCAATAGTTCTAGTGATGAACCTACAGGTATTGGTGCATCTTTGACTAGGAAAGATGTTCCGTTGGTTGCTGCTCTACCACCACCTGATGTAGTAGATACAAGCTCTACTTCTGTGGTTACTTGAGATGTATGTATGTTTGTAAGTATNAGTCCAATCACNACTGTAGTTGTGCTACTCGGAACTGTATATATTGTATATGGAGTACCTGCACTGTTTGGCTCGGCAGCGAATGTGACTACTCTAAATGTATTTGCCATTTGTTTTTNNNNTTATATAATTATACTCGGTTTTGCTTGATTTGTCAAGTAAAATTATCCGAGGGCAATCGCTAATGCAGTTGGGTCATCNGNNNTAAAACCTGCACTAGTTAAGTANGTCTTTACATCTGTCAATGCCACNTGNTTCATTGTACCATTGTCATTTGTAACAACTCTATCTGCATCTACTAATGTTGTAGAAGAAGCAGACGTATCACCATCCATGATGTTTAGCTCTGTTGCTGTTGCAGTCACACCATCTAAGATGTTCAATTCAGAAGCAGTTGATGTAATAGAAGTTCCTGCTATTTGTAGTGTTGTTGCATTTACCTCACCACTAGAACCATATATAACTGCTTTACTATTTGCTATTGTACCTGCAGATGAACCATCAACTAAATTTAACTCTGAAGCAGTTGATGTAACACCATCTAATATATTAAGTTCTGAAGTTGTAGATGTTACTCCATCTAAAAGGTTTATCTCTGTTGCAGTTGCAGTTACTGCTACATCTTCATTTATCTTTGGACTTGTTAATGTTTTATTTGTTAGTGTCTGTGTGGCTGCTATACCTGTGATTGTATCTGTAGTAGCAGGTAAAGTTAATGTTATGTTTCCTGAGAATGCTGAGTGTGCAGGAGCTTGTAATCTTGCATAGTGTGCATTTGATGATTCACAATAAAAATCTACATAAGATTGAGTTCCTGAGTTCTTAATAGATATAGAACCTGACTGTATATCAATACCATTAGAACCATCTATTCTTACAACACCTGTTCCGTTTGGTGTGAGTGCTATATTACCATTAGATGTAGATACTAGACCATTGCCATTTACATCTAAGTCACCACCTAGTTGTGGTGATGTATCAGCTACAACATCTGTTATACCACCAAGTCCTGATGATAATGTTGCAAGTGTAATCTTTTTTAGTCCACTAGCAGAGTTGTCAAACATCAATAATGTATCATTAGATGTATCTAAAGATGTCTCTGCAGATTGTCCACTGATAACATTTGCATTTAGCATTGCAGTTTCTACTGCACTATTAGCAATAGTTACTGCACCATTAGATGCTATAGTAACATCACCTGATACTGCTACAGGATTAAAGTTAGTTCCATCTGCAACCATGATGTGACCACTAGTATTAGTACCCATAGTCAAATCATCACCTGAGATTGTTAAGTCACCTGCTATTGTTACAGAGCCATTTGCTAATGTTATTAAGTCTGTATCATCTGTGTGACCTATAGTTGTTCCATTTATAACAACGTCATCTATATCTAAAGAACCACCTGTGATTAGACCTGTAGTTGTTATTGTAGATGAACCTGTATCAATAGTGCCAAAGCCACTTGTAATAGAACCACTATTTAATGCACCTACTGTTGTAGCAGCAGTGGTTACAAGGTTAGGCATTGCAGTTATTTCATCATCAAAGTAAGCAGCTAAGTCTGTGACTGCTACTTGTTTCATTGTGCCATTATCGTTTAGTACAACTCTATCAGCATCTGCTACTGTCGTAGATGTAGCACTTGTGTCTCCATCCATGATGTTTAATTCTGCAGTAGTTGCAGTAACACCATCCATAATATTGAGTTCAGAAGTAGTAGCAGTTACACCATCAAGTATATTTAACTCATCTGTAGTAACTGTAGCACCATCTAGTATCTCTAGTTCTGCTTCAGATATACCTGCAGAACCTATAGTTACTGTTCCTGCAAAAGTTACGTTAGCACCATCAAATGTCATGGCAGTTGTACTACCTGACTTAATTATTAAGTTACCACTAGTATTTGTAAGAGAAGCAAACTGTGTTCCACCATCTTTAAGTACAACATCTCCACCATCTGCATCTAAAGTTATATCACCTGCAGTGTCTACAAGAACTGCACCATCTGCTACTAAATCTAATTGTCCATCTGTACTTGAACTGATGTGTATAGCTGTATCTCTGAACTGTAGCTTCTCTGTAGAAGCGATAAGTATGTCATCACTAAATTCAAAATAATCCTCGTCTTCTTTCCATGTCAAAACACCATCATTTGATTCACCATCAAATGTGACTGCTATATCTGTACCTGCAGTACCATCACCTATTGTGATTGCAGTTCCAAGTAATTTAGTTATAGGACCACCTTCTGCAGTCGTACCATCGTGAGTATGTCCTGTACTTGCTGCGAAGGCTGCTAATAACTGATTAAACTCATCATTACTATGAGCAGCAGTTATTATGTCTCCATCAGTAAATGTGGATTGTCTAGTGTATGTAGCTCCCATTTATCTTCTTGCTCCTACTTGATATTCTAATCCAAAACCTCTTAATGCATAAGGTGCAGAAGTTCCGTTGTCGTTAACTCTAAGTGCAACAGTGAATCCTGAACCCTCTACAGACTGTCTTAACAATGGCTCTGTCTGTCCACCATACGTTGCAGTTCCATATGTAGCACTTCCATATACTGCTACAATATCTGCTGCAGATAAAGAGTACGCTGCAGGTCTTGGTGTATCAGGGTCTTCATAATCGTATCTTAAAAATAAATCTGCATTAACTGAAGACTCAGGTTTATAACTTACAAGAACACGTTGCATATGTTTACGTATTCCTGCATCACCAAAACTTAAATCAGGACTTCTATATTTGCCATCTATAGCAGTTCCATCAAAGTCGTTACCACTTTCTTGTTGATATACGAAACCATCAAATCCACCATGTATAACAGTTGTGCCACTTGTNTCTGTAAANGTAGATGTAGATGAAGGCTTNATACCTTTTAGTTTTGCAAACTCAAATGTNTGNCCTCNNANAGAACATATAGCTCCTTCTGTTAAACTTTCTAATATATTAGACTTAGAAAAGAAAACTCTATATTGAGTTTTGTTAGGTATAACAACAGAAGTAAAACTTGTTGCAGTAGCTATATTACTATTAAACAAAGGTTGTACGTTTGCACTTATAGTNCCNAATTCAACGTCACCAATTCTTGCAGTACCTGCGATAGTACGTAATCCATCAGGTGCTAAGAATATTAAATCACCTGCAAATTCTTGTATAGTCTGTCCATTTACACAACCTATGTTTCTTGTAACAGGTGTCACTGCAAAGTTAGAACTTGATGTTCCTGATAATTTAAATATTCTATTTTCGCAAAATATAAATAAGTCTTCACGGAAAACTTTAAGTCCAACTATAGTATCATCAACTTTTATACTACCTGCACCACTACCTGTAGCGAAACTGTCCTCATCAAAAGGTATACTAAATACAACCTCTTGTTTATTACTTGACATTCCTGCATAAAACATATGGTCTTTAAATGCCTTAACAAACTTTGCACCTGTTACTGCAGTGCTTACCTCACCACCTCCTGCAGAGGATACATCTGTTGCACTAAATGACGTATTAAATACTGTTGGTGCATTGTTACCATCTGCTACTACAAACTTATCATTACCATCAAAGTTAAATATTTCAAAGTCATATACACCTGCACTTGTTCTTCCTGTATCTATAGCTGTCCAAGAATTATCACCTGCAGTTGCAGTAAATATTTTTTCACCTCTAGCAGCAACAATTTTATCATTAAATTTTATTGATAATAATACTGCCTCTGTTGATGCACTTGTTTGTGGAACTATATTAGTAACAAGTTTAGCAAATCCATTTATTCTTCTGTAACCACCCTCTATGTCAGGTTCAAAATTTTGTAACTCTAGTGCCTCACCCGGTTGCATGGCAAAAGTTGACTTGTTTAAAACTAAGCCACCCTGTAGAGGAAAGTTTACAGGTTGTACTTGAGAAGCGTCAGGCATTTAGTTCACCCTTACACTTAAATCTGCTGTGCTAGTGTATCCTACTTTTGGTATAAAAGTTGACCTTACATACTCAAATCTATTAACAAGTAATGTCTGCATATTTTTTATACCCTGTTCAAATCGTTGAAAATTAAGTTGATATTGTGCTGTTTCGCCTCTATATTGATAAACAAAGGCTGTTGCTCCATCTATTATAACAGCAGCAAATCTATCTGGTATTGTTGTTGTATCTGTAGATGCAGACATATCTGTTGGAAAAGAAAAGAAATCATATTTTAAACTAAATCCTTTTGTTGGAAAAGGATANAATAAAAAATTATTATCAGGTGTTCTTGCAACGTACTGTGGNACACCACCCTGTTCAAATTGTGCCACTTGTGTAGCACTNTCGTGTGCAGANGCAGTGGTNTCATTAGCTCCTCNTGTTGCNCCTGTAAATGTTGTNGAAGTTGTTCCTGTATAGGTTATNTGTTCATTTTCTATAAATATAGTTCCTGAAGAATCAAAACCTGTNGTACTTGCTACTGTTACAGTTGTAGCTGAGTCTGTTAANGCACCATCNANNGTAGTAGTTGTTATCTCATCTTCTTGTGTNATATAACTATTTANATAATCNTTNTATTGTATAATATATAATCTACCACCACTTGCACCTAAATCAGAGTCTTTGACTAATCTAAAAGTATTATAATCTACAGTCTTTGCAGTTGTAGGTATNGTATATCTNACTGTTCCCGGAACNAGTGTTTCTGTTTTTGTTGAATGATTAAAAGGGTATTGAAATTCTTTTTGATTGATATATCTTATAGATTCATTTACTGCATTTTGTGCTTGAACTTGTATACCTCTAGCAGTTGCAAAAGACGTAGAAGTTAATTGCACTTCATTTAATCTTGCCAATACTTTATTTGTTAGTGTTAAGAAAGTCTCTGCCATGCACAATTCCTATAAGTGTAGGAGAGCAAGTTACCCTGCTCCCCTAGAAAAAAGTTTAAGCTAACTGGTCTCTATCGACCTCATCAGGCTTATCATCCAAGCCATGACCTGCTAAATCAATAACAGTGGCATAGACTCTAAGTCTTCCTGTGGCTGGAGCAGCACCTGCAATCGTACAATCAATAGTATCAGTAGTAGTGATAAATTGAGTGTAAGTTGAAGCTGCATTTCCTACAACAGTGTTAGTTTGACCATTAGTTCCTGCTGCACAAAAACCTGTAGAGGTTATATCTGCACCATCAATAATGTCATCACCACCACCAAAGTCCATATCAAGAGTACAACTTGAAGTAAATGCTTTCATTACTTCTGCACCTGAATTTAGGACTAAAGTGTTCGCAGGGATTTCTAACACCTGAAAGACATCTCCGTCTGAGAAACTGCCACCTGCTGCTACTAACGCATCAATATCAAGGTAAGCCTCAATATTTCTCATTACGTTAGTATTCTTAGATGATGGCATAGCCACGATAGAGTCGGAAAATACACCAGTGGTATCTTTAGANGTTAAATCAAAAGTTGCCATTTATATCTCCCTTACGCTACGTTATATTTAGCAGTTACGATTGCTTCAGGTCGAAGAATCTTTCTGCCATACATATGCATACCACGAACAATATCAGCAAAAGAATCAGGGTCTCTGTAAGTCTCTGTCTTGTTGATTTGCTCTGCAGTAGCTACTGCTGAACTATGTCCTGCAACGATAACACCAAAGTTTGAGTTTTGGTTCGCAGAACCTGAAGTTCCCGGACCTGTACCCACTGCAGGTAAGTTATTGGACATATACACGTCAAAGCCATGTATTTTTCCAACAGATAAACCTGCTCTTAATGCACCTGACTCACCGAAGTCACCATTTAGAAGACGTGAATCTTCATCCTTTAAGACTTCAATAAAAGTTGGGTGTAGAACAAGCCATCTACCATCAGTGTCTACAAACTGAGTATCAAGCAGTCTGCCCATTCTAGCTATAACCTGTAAAGGAGTAGCTGTAGCAGTTGCTTGNGNAGTTGCACCACCTAGTCTTGGAGCTATTGGGATAGAGTGGTCACCTGCACTTGAAGTAGTGATGTTACCNAAACTATCTTTTCTTAGCTTCATGCTTGTCAACAATTCNTCTGAACCTGCAGTTGANACTGCTTTAGTTCCGTTAACTGTTGAGTTAGCTGAACTTGCTACAGCATTGTTAGATGCTTGTGCAAATCCTGANANNTAACCAAGNACGTCTTGGTCATAGTTNTCTTTCAGTCTATAANCTGCTCTGTCACTTGCTAGTTGAGAGAAGTTTACNTGACTGTGAGCCTCTTCAATATCGTCTATCTTNAAAGCAAAGTAGTTTGCTTTGTCAATAGTCAATGTGAAGTCCTCATCNTCAAGGTCTTGAGGCTGTACGTTTGCACCTCTAGCGTATTCCTTGACAGTGATTTCTGGCTCTTTAATAATTTTTACAGAGTCACCCATGTTGGCAATCTCTCCGAAGTAATCGGANTTNGTGATATTTTCAACAACNGANNTNTTNCTGAAGGCTAACTGAACCTGCTTAGAGTAAATAACTGGGGAGAAATTACCATTAGGCAGATTACCATAACCTGCTGCAGTTTTAAATGCCATTTTCATCTCCATTTTTGAAAATAAAACAAATGCACGAATGTGCTATATTTACTCGTCATCGGCTAATTGTATTTGAGGTTGTACATTTAATAGCTAGTTAAATGTAGGCTCATACTATTAGGTAGGCTTCCAAGTGTTTGATTGTATGTGAGTTGTCCACGTTGGAGAGGTCACACTTTTAGATATGATATTAGTTATACTTATAAATAACTGTTATGTCAACTACTTTATCTAGCTGAACCAGATAAATCATATATAAAGTTACCTGAACGTATAGCTTCCATGATTGTGTCTGCATTCTTTTCGTATTGTTCAGCAGACATTTTCTGTACGTCAGACTCTAATATCTTTGTAGAATCATTGCTAGTGCTTGGTGTAGTTTTCTCACCTTTGGTCTCTACTGCTCTAGCAACACTTTTATCCACACCATTCTTTTTAGACTTAGTGATGTTTCTGTCAACTTTGTACAAGTCTATTGCTCTAGCAGCAGACCTTGCATCATTGTCATTCTCGTAAAGAGCATCTTGTACCCATTTAGGTTGTTCATCTGCCCACTCATGGAAATCATCACTATTTCTAATCTCTGCAAAATCAGGATGAAGTTTCATTAACTCTGCTTCAGCTTTGTCTTTCTGTGCCTCTGCAGACATTTCATCTATCTTTTTAATTCTTTCTTCTAGTGCAGAAGATTGTTCTTTTGCTTTTTTAATAGCTATAGTCTCTATTATCTGAGCCACATCAGGATAATCTTTTGCCCAAGTCTCTAACTCTTCTTCTGACTTTGGTAGTTTTATCTCTTGCTTTGTAGCTTTTTCTAGTTGAGACTTTAAATCATCTAACTGTTTTTGAAACTGTTTTTCTTTTTCTTGGGAGTGTCTTCGTAAATCTCCGTAACGCTTCTTAAAAGTTTTTTCTTCAGCGTTCTTCGGTTCTTCCTCACTCTCTGCTTTCTCTTTTGTAACAGGTTCTTCAGTTTCACCTAATGCTTGTTTCTTTAACTGCTCAAGCTCTTCTTCATCTTTTTTGATTCTTTCTTCGTGAGTAGAACGCTTGTTCATAAATGCCTTTTTCTTTGGTGTAGCATCTACCACCATTTCTTCTGTCTTAGCTTCTTCTGCCATTTTCTTCTCCTTGGGGTTATCGTAGCCAAATATTGTTGGGGGATAAGTAGCCAACTATTGTGGGTTATTAACGTGAAGCTAACCCACCTCGCTTCATCTTCTTAACTTTAGGTTTAGGTTTTTTGATGAAACCACCTACTGCAGTAGATATATCACTTCCAAATCCTGTGCTTGAATCAAAACCTTCTCCTGTATCAAAGCCACCATCAGAGCCACCACCGAATGAATCGCTATCACCACCACTACCAGAATCTTGGGGAGTAACAGTGCCAAATCTAGCTTTATCCTCGGCTGCTCTTCTTCTATTAGTTTCTTCTATCTCTTTTCTTCTAGCCTCTGCCTCTGCAGCTTTTCGAGCTTCACCTGCTTTTCGTTGAGCCTCTGCTATTCTATCTTGTCTAATTTTTTCTGCTATTCTATCTTGTTTAAGTTTGTCTTCTGCTTTTTTAGCTTCTTTATCTTTTTGTATTTTATCGTCAATAGCAGCCTGTCTTCTAGTTATAGGTGTTTCTACTTTAAACTTATCTAAATATGCTTGAGCCTTTTTATTATTAGGATTGTCTCGTAAAGCCTGTTGTGCTGTAGCCTTACTTCCATAAAATCCTGTGTCAAGAGATGCTGACATGGCTTTCTGAAAGTCAGCAAAAGACGCATAAGATGGAACTTCGTAAGCACCACCTGCCTGTCCATCACTATCATAAGTATTACCTGTTTCTATATCAATGTCACCCGGCTTTTTGCCTCTTCTAAAGGTAGGTGCTACTCCTAAGTCTCTACTTGCGTCAGCGTAACTTTTACCATATACTGCTTGAGACAAAGCATTTAAATA
>FUFK010062155.1_pt1 | contig 10742 bp, 12 predicted proteins | sample 1021851 | NCBI WGS metagenome assembly FUFK01 (sample SAMEA51879418, study PRJEB19060) | metagenome
GCCCTGATAGTTGATCCGCCGGTCGTGAAGATCGTCGGTCAAAGGGGGATTTTCGGCGTCCTGCGCAGGATCTGCCGGTTCGGCGGACTGGGCGTAGGCCTGACTGCCCACGGCCAATGCCGCGAGCGAGACGGTGGAGCCGACGAGACGAAGCGAGTTAGCAAGACGATACAACATATCGTTGCTGTTAGCGTGCTCAGCCTGTGGCGCAACCTCTTTTTGGCCCGACCGTCTTGCCGCTCGACGAATTGGCCCGGCAAAGCGACCAACGACCGCGCGCGCCGCAGGGCGCGCAGGCCTTCATCGGCCAACAGATATCCGGATTATCGAGGAAAATGGAGCGGGCGAGGCGATTCGAACGCCCGACCCCAACCTTGGCAACTGCCCCTTGGCGTTTTCGCTACCGTTTCCATATCTAGTAAAATCTGCGATATTCCAAGCAATATCAACTGCTTACTTTTCACTCCGAGTCGCCATCGGTACGCTGCGATTTCCAGCGGTTTCCCACCTACTGCTTCCCCCCTGCTTCCCCGGCCATGCTGCACCTGCGTGGGGAAGCAAATATCATGCGCGTGGGCCACCAGGGCGCAGGAGCAACTTCGAAAGGCACGACAACTCAAATCACGGACAAATCGCATGACCAGATTGACTAAACGCACCGTCGAGGCGCTCAAATCCAACCGAGGGCGCGACGCCTTCCTTTGGGATAGCGAGCTGCGCGGTTTTGGCGTTCGCGTTAAACCCAGCGGCACCAAAACCTTTATCATCCAATATCGAAACCAAGAGGCGAGGACCCGTCGCTGTGCTATAGGCCAATATGGTGTTCTGACTGTCGAGCAAGCCCGCGACCTCGCCCAAAAGAAGCTCGCCGCTGTGATCGACGGGGCCGACCCATCCGCCGAACGGCACTCGGTCCGGACGGGGCTGACCATCGCAGCAGTTTGCGATTGGTATCTTGCCGAGGCCGAAGCCGGTCGGCTGATCGGACGCAACCGCCGCCCTATTAAAGCGTCATCAATCGCAGGTGATCGAAGCCGTATTGAACTCCATATTAAGCCGCTGATCGGCAATCGCGTGGTCAGCCAATTGAAATTGGCAGATATTGAACGCTTGCAAGGTGATATTGCGGCTGGTCGAACCGCCCGAGCGAGGCACACAAGCCGAGGTGGGCAAACGGCTGGCGGCTCAGGCGTTGCTGCCCGCGCCATCAGCACGCTTCGCGCTCTACTCAATCACGCCCGCCGCCTCGGCATTATTGAGGTTAGTCCGGCAACAGGCGTACGCATCATGGCCTCGCAGAAGGTGAAGCGATATCTGAGCGCTGGCGAAATCCGTCACCTTGGCAAGGTGATGACGCAGATGGAACGCGAGGGCGAACACCCGACCGGCCTCGCTGCGATCCGCGTCATGCTTCTCACCGGTTTTCGGCGCATGGAAGTGCTGGCAATGCACAAGGCATGGGTTCAGCCCGACGACAATCTCGTCCGTTTTCCGGATACCAAGTCCGGTCCGCAGATCCGCGTGGCCGGAGACTCAGCAATGCACGTGCTGGAGGCTCAGGCTTTGTCCAGTCATTCGCCCTTCATCTTCCCGGCGGATTGGGGCGATGGGCATTTCATAGGCGTCGTTCGGGTGCTGGGCCGGGTCTGCGCGCGCGCGGGTCTGGACAGCGTGACACCGCACACCCTGCGCCACAGCTTTGCAAGCATGGCAGCGGCACAAGGATTCAGTGAACTGACCATCTCGGGCCTGCTCGGTCATGCCCCGCGCGGCGTAACCCAGCGCTATGTGCACCTGGATACCGCGCTCGTCATCGCGGCGGATCAAGTGGCGGGAGAGATTGCTCGACTATTGGACGGTGGCGAGTTGCGGAGCGTGCGGGAGATCAAGCAAGCGCGCACACTGGCAGCGTTGCGTGCTGTGGCATGATGCCTACTTGTCTAGGTCTGCCCTGAAGCCAGATTGAGAGACTGCGGTAGCTCGTGCTTGTCGCCGCTCCAAATCAAGGCCTGTCTCCAGAAATGGGGATGGGCCTTGTGGATAAGCCTGTGGTCTGTTCGGACTATCAGGAACCGGGGGACACGGACTATCAGGAACTCACAGCTCGGACTATTAGGAACCAAAACAGGCCTCAAACCCGCAGAAATGCTGGGCTCCAGCGCCTCTTAACTATGCTAACGACAATCCTTGTCGGATTGTTGCTAACGCGCAGCATATCAGCGCGCGGCTCCTTAGCGCTTTGGGGTGCGCCGTCGCCGCGCGCCTGTGCACTCGGCCGGTGCAAGCTTCGCGGCTGCTTGCTAGAGATTAGACGATGAAGACCGACCTTGATCATTTGCCCCCGCAAAAGCAGCGCGAACTTGAGCGCGTGGTGCAGCTCATCTTCGAGGAGTTTGATGACGCCTTTGCCCTCGCCAAGCATGAGTGGAAGAAGGCGGGGCGCATCCTCAAGGTGATCCTTTACGGTAGCTATGCGCGCGGCACGTGGGTCGATGAGCCCCACACCGCGAAGGGCTACCGCTCCGACTTCGATCTGCTGATCATCGTCAACGACAAGCGGCTCACCGACAGAGTCAAATACTGGGCGAAGCTAGATGACCGGTTGATGCGCGAATATGGCGTTACCAGTACGCTCAAGACTCCTGTCAACTTCATCGTCCATACCCTGCAGGAGGTGAACGACGGGCTCGCCCACGGGCGGTATTTCTTCATGGACGTGAAGGAGGACGGTGTTGCGCTTTACCAGTTCGATGAGACTGAGCTTCATACGCCTAAGCCCAAGACACCGGTGCAGGCGCTCGCCATGGCGCAGGAGTATTTTGACGAGTGGCTGCCGACAGCGATGGGATTTAAGCGCAATGCTGGTTACGCAGTACGAGACGGAGACCTCAAACTCGCGGCATTCTTGATGCACCAGACAGCAGAGCGACTTTACCACTGCGTGCTTCTGGTCTGCACTTTTTATACGCCGCATAATCACAACTTGGCCTTTTTGCGCACGCAGGCCGAGCGGATCGACCCGCGTCTCACCTATGTCTGGCCCCGCGAAACCAAGCGCGATCGCACCCGGTTCGAAAAGCTCAAGGACGCCTATGTCAAAGCGCGCTATTCGAAGCACTATCGCGTCACCAAGGAAGAGCTTGAATGGCTCGGCGCGCAGGTTGAAGAGCTTGGCCGCGTCGTGCACGAAGTGTGCTCGGAACGCATCTCGAAGCTAAAGGCCGAAGCGAAGGCCAAGCCTGACCAGATTCGGTGATCGAGCGAGGACTTGTTGTCTCCGCTTTCGCCTTTTCTAAGCCGAAAGCAGCCTGTCGGTTTGCGACGCCATTGCCGACACACCAATCCTAAGCTGGAACCACCAATAGCTGCCGTCAATTATAAGATACCTCCATGCAAAAACGCAAGATCGGTCGAGCGACAAATACCGTCACGCGCCTAGGTGATATCGCCACGATGGAGCGGACAGTGACGACAGCACTTCAAAACTACCACGACCGGATGAAGCGGGCGCTCGATTACATCGATCGGCATCTGGACGATCAGCTGGACCTGGAAGCTGTAAGTGCTGTCGCGGCATTGTCGAAGTTTCATTTCCACCGGCAGTTCACGGCGACCTTTGGGCTGTCTTTGCATCGTTACATCCAGCTCTCCCGGATGAAGCGCGCTTCGTTTCGGTTGGCCTATCGTGACGATCAGAGCGTCACGCAGATCGCGATGGATGCTGGCTACGACGCGCCCGACGCCTTTGCCCGAGCCTTCAGGCAACGGTTCGGGCAGTCACCGTCATCGTTTCGGGAAGCTCCCGATTGGGAGCCGTGGCTTGCGGCCTTCGGGCCTCTCACAAACGCGAGGAGCAAACTCATGCAACAGTCCTTCAAGACAAGCGACGTAATCACCCGGCACGTAAAACCCGTCCCGGTGGCGATCATGGAGCATCGCGGGCCGCCAGCCACGATCGGATCGACAATCCAGCGATTCATCGCCTGGCGAAAGGCAAACGGGCTTTCACCGCAGACCAGCGAGACGTTCAACGTCTTCCATTCCGATCCGCGAACTACCGATCCCAGCGATTATCGACTGGACCTGTGCGCAGGAACGCAACGGATCTTCGATGAGGACGAGCAAGGCGTTGTATCAGGCACCATTCCTGGCGGCCGCTGTGCAGTCCTGCGGATTGTGGGGAATACCGACGATTTGGAACCCGCCGCACTATATCTTTACCGCGACTGGCTTCCGGAAAGCGGTGAAGAAGCGCGAGACTTCCCACTCTACTGTCAGCGCATCGCGTTCTTCCCCGAGGTGCCCGAGCATGAGTCTGTGGCGGACCTATTTCTGCCGATCAAATAGTCTTCAGTGCTGGCCGCTTGTCCCCTGATGCATCCGCAAAGCGGACAAGCGGCTTCCCACCCCGTACTTGCCGTTTCTGCCCGACGCGGAGATCACCAAATCCGGACCTTTGGCGGCCGCCGCCATTGCGGCCCTTAATCGTCTCAGGCATCTGTTGTCGAAAATAGTCAGGGAAGCAAAATGAAGATCGAAGTCGGATCAGTCGATTTCTTAGATGATTTCGACGAGAGTGATGCCAACCCCGCCACCTGTCACTGCCTCATCGAAATTGGAGAAAGTCCAGCGCAAGGCTTCGACCTGTTCTTTGCCAATGTTTCCAATCGAAAGTGGGCGAAGAAGCATCTGGAAAACGATCAGCTTGGATTCTGCGGCGGGTTTTTGATTGTCGAGCGATTGGACGAAACGCAGGTCAGGCGGGCAATCCAGTCATCTTTCGGCAAGCGGGACTTTGAGCGGTTTGAAGACTTTGTCGAGATCGTCCGACCATTTTTGCGCTGGGAGTTTGAGGGCTACCATGCTGGGCACAAGGGAGGCTTAGATGAGCGTTGATTTCTACGTAGCAATTCACGCAGACAACTGGCCAAATGTCGAACAAGTTCAGCAATGCGCCTCAGCGCGAGAATATCCTATCGAAGTTCAGAACTTTCCATCTCCTGACCAACCCGATGTAAAGAACGATGGAGTCCAGGTCATAATCGATGGCACGTTGGCCTACCTCGAAGGAGAAGTCATTCCAGCTGCGGTCGCTCCCGAGGACCTCGCGGCAATTAATGAGCAGTTGGCGGCTAGGGACAGTCGTCAAATCACCACCAAGGAAGCGGTGATTTCATTCCGCACCCGGTCGCCGTCCGAAATTCGCGCCGCAAGTTACCTTATCGCGAGTTTGATCGTCTGTTTTGACGGATATGGATTTGAGCCTCAGGGCAATACCAGTGGGCAAAGCGATTTCGCCAAAACTCTGCTTGCCGGTGCCAAAACGCTGGAAGGTCTTTAGTGTCGCCGGGTAGATGTCCGCATTCCACCCCATTCTTGCCGGCATGGCCGAGCGGGGACATTGCCAAGAGCAGCCTTTGCTCTAGCGACGACATCACGGTTATCTATGTAAACGTGAGGATAGCTTTTCGATGGTCGAATACATCTACCTGAAGCCCGACGAGCAAATGCCGGAAATGGCTGACGAGGATGCGTGGCTTGTCGTCGAAGCTAGCGATGATGATCGATTTTTCGGCAGCGGCTACGGCTTCAAAGCGTCAGGTGAGGGTGTGTTTTACGCCTCGCTGCCGAAGAGCGATCTGAGCTTAGAGTCGGCGCTCGACGCTGCAAAACAGTGGGCCGCAAAGTATCAGGTTCCCCGCATATGGGTGCAAGCAACGCCCGATTAGCATAGTCCGCTGACAGCCCCATCCACGACATTAAAGCGTCAAGACTATTGCCCCTAAAGCCGCCCACGATCGTGGCTGCAACCAATCGTCGAGCATCCCGTGTGCGCTCGCAATCCGAATATCTGGCCGTTGGTGTGCGATGATCGCGTTGTTTTGCTGCCATGGCGTGGGATCATTTGGCGACGCTCTTAGGTACTGCCGCTGCAGAAAATTTGCGGTTTGGTTGCAGATCAGAGGCACACTCGCACCGCTATCGCTGCAGGTCGCTGGCCGCGCCGGATGCAGTCGCGATGCAATCCGCTTGCAGGCGTGAGAAGCTCGGGGTATTTGTCCGCAAGCGTCTGATTTGAAGTGTGGAATCTAGGGCGAGATAAAAGCACCGCCGTCGGTCGGGGTGCAGGTGGTTGGTTTTGCTGAGCAATATGCGACGGCACTTAAGTAAGCCGACCGGCGCTCTCCTAACAAAGACGTGTGTTTTCAACTCAGTCAGCGACGGCGCATTGCGTACTCAGATGTCTTTCGAGCCTGATATGCGTCAGCATGCGTACCCATGTCCGTCCAAACAGATATCGGCGCATGCGATAGGATTTTCATTCATCATGTCCTTGGACGGCAGCGCATCAAAGGCGGCCCCAGCGTAGAAACGTCATGTGGCGTGGCAACCCATGATCGAGCGATACTCGGTGTCGATGGCGGGCCGGTCTGCTCCCCTCCATGATCCCCCAGGTCGGTCCGTCATCACCCAAATGAATGAAAGGACCGACCGGCATGCCATCCGCAGGCACGACAGAGCATCTTCGCGAGCAACGACAGCGCCAGACAATAGAACCGATCGTGATGCGTGTCCCCGAGGCCTGCCGCTATCTCGGGATCGGGCGCAGCACGCTCTATGTGCTCATCGGTAAACGTGAGATCGAGATCATCAAGCTGGGCAGTTCGACGCTGGTGCTGACTGCCAGTCTCCGCGCGCTGGTTGAGAGACGGCGGAAGAATTCAGATGAGCCGACTGCAGAAGCTGTGCAATGACCATGCATCCCGATCTCATGAAAGCCATCGTGCTCGCTGCAATCGTCAAGATGCCAAGCCACTCGAAGCGTCAGCTGGTATCGACGGTTCGGGAGCGACGCGAGAAAGCCGAAGATGCATTGGCAGCCAGCGTGGTCGTGGAACTTTCGCGGCGCTTCTAGTGCACAGGAGCAATGTCCGCTTCGCGCCCGCATATTGGACATTTCATCGTTCTCGTCGCGACCCTGATACCTGCCATTGGATTAGGTAGTAGCTTGGGGGCGGCTTCGTGCCCTCAATTCGGAAATCGAAGATACAGATGCCGATCTCGAAAGCCGACATTCTCCAAGTGCAAGGCAGACTGTTCGCGTAAGGCTTTTGACAGCACCAAATCGATGATCTAGGAGTTTGGCTTCGGGCATTTACACCGGCGCCCGATAAGGCAATGCGCCCAAGTCCGGCCCGATGGGTTGTGTGCGAAGGACGCGTTGATGAATTCTCCCGGTAAACAAGTCTCCGTAGATCAAGGTCCGATACCCTTCTCCGAGGCTGTGCGTGTCTGGGCGCGGGTCGCTGCCCTGAGCTTCGGCGGACCGGCTGGCCAGATTGCCGTGATGCATCGCATTCTGGTCGACGAGAAGCGCTGGATTGGCGAGAACCGGTTCCTGCACGCGCTGAACTATTGCATGCTCCTGCCAGGGCCGGAGGCTATGCAGCTTGCGACCTATATTGGCTGGCTGCTTCACGGTGTGCGCGGCGGCATTCTCGCGGGATGCCTGTTCGTTCTTCCCGGCTTTCTCAGCATTCTCGCGCTCAGCGTGCTCTATGCCAGCTTTCAAGACGCCAGTTTCGTCCAGGCGATCTTCTTCGGCATAAAGGCTGCAGTCCTTGCAGTGGTTATCGAAGCTCTGGTTCGCATCGGAAGAAAGGCGCTGAAGACCTGGCCGATGTATCTCATCGCCGCCTCTGCGTTTGCGGCGATATTCGTTTTCAATATCCCCTTCCCGCTGATCATCGCGGCTGCCGCGCTGGTCGGATTTCTTGGCGGCCATTTCGATCCTGCGCGCTTCCTCGTCATCCGCGCCCGAGAGACCTCCGAGGACGGGGAGGGCGAGCCGGAGGCCGTGCTTCATGCTGGGGGAATGGCGACGGCTCGGCCGACATGGCGCGGAGCCGGTCGCACGGTAATGATCTGGGGCAGTATGTGGGCAGCGCCCATAGGCGTGCTGATCCTTCTCGTCGGCCCCGATCACGTGTTCACCCAATTGGCGATCTTTTTCTCGAAGCTGGCGGTCGTCACATTCGGCGGTGCATATGCGGTTCTGGCCTATATGGCCCAGGAAGCAGTGCAAACGCATGGTTGGCTGGCCCCGGGGGAGATGCTCGATGGATTGGGTATGGCGGAAACCACGCCGGGCCCACTGATTCAGGTTGTCCAGTTCGTAGGATTCATGGGGGGATACCGCGAAGGAGATTTGTTGGGCCCGGTAGCTTCGGGTATTGCGGCCTCGGTGATCGTGACTTGGGTCACATTCGTGCCCTGCTTCCTCTGGATTTTCCTTGGCGCACCGTTCATCGAGAAATTACGCGGTGTGAAGCTCCTGACGGCGGCGCTTTCGGGCGTCACGGCGGCGGTCGTGGGCGTGATCCTCAACCTCGCTATCTGGTTCGCGCTGCACGTTGCATTCGCGCGGCTTGACGAGGTCCGAGGCTATGGCGCGCGACTGCTCGTGCCGGATTTGGCGACGATCGACCTCGCGTCGGTTGTCATTGCCGCCGCAGCGTTGGTTGCGATGCTGCGCTTCAAGATCGGGATGTTGCCTGTCCTCTTTGCAAGCGCTCTCATCGGGGCGCTCTACTTTTTTGGAACAACGCCAGGCGCCTGACTTTCCTAGAACAGCCCCGAGCGCCTGAAAACACATCGAAGGAGACCGGAAAATGAAACCTTTCCACAAAACAATGCTTGTTGGCAGTCTGGCTTTATCGGTAGCGGCGATGCCGTCGCATCTGCATGCACAGGACAATTCGGGTAACCTCGAGGCGCTCGTCTTCGAAGCTTCGCATGCAACCGTCACCATGACCGAGGACGGGGTGGCGCGCATTGGCTGGACGCGCGACGACGTCGAGGTGATGGTTGATGGCATGCGCCTCGATCCCCCTGCGGGTCTCGGCTCATGGGCTGCCTTCAAACCCGTTGATGGCGGGGTCATGGTCATGGGTGATACGGTCGTGTTCGAGGACGAAATCACCGCTGCGATGGATGCTGCCCTGGCGAACGGTCTTTCGGTCACCGCACTACACAATCACTTCATTTTCGACGATCCACCCGTGTATTTCATGCACATCGGCGGGCACGGAGAAACAGCCAGGATGGCAGCGGGCGTGAAGGCGGTCTGGGATGCCATCAAGGAAGTGCGCGCCGCCTCCCCGACACCGCGGCGCAGCTTCGGTGGCATGACACCGGATGCTGACGGAACGATAAATGCCGCGCCTCTAAGCGATATCCTAGGCGCCGAGCCCAGCATTGGCGGCGGCGTTGTGAAATACACCTTCGCCCGTCAGGGCCGCATGCACGGCATCGATATCGGAGGGTCCATGGGGCTGACGACCTGGGCGGCATTCTCGGGGACTGACGAACTTGCTGCCGTCGATGGCGACTTCATCATGACCGAGGACGAAGTTCAGCCAGTGCTCCGCGCACTGCGCGAGCGGGATATCCATATCGTAGCGTTGCATAACCACATGATCGGCGGCGAACCGATGTTTTACTTCCTCCACTACTGGGGAGTGGGACCAGCGAAAGAGCTTGCAGCGGCGATTGCTGCTGCCCGTAACGCACAGGCAGAACCTGGATAGGCGCAACCATTCCGATAAAATTCGGTAAGGCGGTGATCGTTTGCACCTCGTTGCGACAGGCATTGTCTTCGAAATGGCAGGGAACGTAAGTTATGTCGCTAACTTGCGGGCTTGCCTTTGAATGAGATGTGGATGTGGCACGCGCCCCGATTTTAATTGCGAACGGATTGTCCGTTTTGTTAGGAAAGCTCCCGAAACCAGACTGTCTCGAAGCGGCCCAATTTAGGTCGAGAAGCTTCGTCGCGTCCGGTTGGCGAACGCTACAAGTGAAAGCATCACCGGCACTTCGACCAGCACTCCGACCACGGTAGCCAACGCAGCACCGCTTCCCAACCCGAACAGTCCGATTGCCACAGCGACGGCCAGTTCAAAAAAGTTTGACGTGCCAATAAGCGCGCAGGGCGCAGCTATGGCGTGCGGGAGCTTCCACGCTTTGGCCCAGCCATAAGCGATGAAAAAGATACCATAGCTTTGGACTACAATTGGCGCAGCAATCAGCGCGATCAGCAGTGGACGCGCGACTATCGTCTCAGCCTGGAAGCCAAACAGCAGCAGCACGGTGAGAAGCAGCCCGATGATCGAAAACGGCTTCATTCGGCCCGTGAATTCGGACACCGCCGCTTCATTGCCGCCATGCGGAGCGAGCAGCCGGTGACGCACCAAGGCACCTGCAGCGAGCGGCACAACCACATAGAGCGCGACCGAAAGCAGTAACGTCTCCCACGGCACCGCAATGTCGGTCACTCCCAGCAGCAGCGCGACGATGGGTGCGAAGGGCGGTGCGAATCCAGCAGGCACGGTTCTCGTGTCGATGCCGCCCTCGTTTGCTGGGTTGTGAATTTCTCGTGTTTGCCCCCAATGGCGCCTGCTCATGGTATCTTAGGCGTTCCCGATTTTCGGAGACCCTTCACCGTGACTTGTCACAAAACCTCTGATAGGGGCATGTCGAGTGCAAGGATTTGTGACATGAAGGCGGCGACCCAACCCACACAACGTGAGATCATGCGCGGGCTCTTTGCGCAGCAACCGATCCTGCGCGCGCGCGAGCTGCGCGAAGCGGGTGTCGATGGAAAAACCATAGCCCGGGCGGTCGACGATGGAGAGATCAACCGCATCTCGCGCGGGCTCTACCAGACCGCCGACGCAGACATC
>FUFK010057089.1_pt1 | contig 10741 bp, 11 predicted proteins | sample 1021851 | NCBI WGS metagenome assembly FUFK01 (sample SAMEA51879418, study PRJEB19060) | metagenome
TGATTTAGAAAAACTTTTTGCAGTAGCAAAATTAGGATCTGGAAACTCAACAGCTTTAAATAGAATTTTTGATAATGTGCTTAAAGATGATTATACTGGATTTAAATTTTCAACTTCCAATACTTTAAAAGATCTTACTTATATCCATGAAATGCTAAAAGATTTNGGTAATGCAGAAAAATTAGCTGATGTAAAAAAATCTTTTTANAANAAAGCNGTNGANGANGGTAATGGAGATCTATTTATAAGTGAACTAATACAAAAAGATTAATTATTCNTTTTTTTTATCAGCAAATACAATAGCTATAAGTAATAATGCTGTCCAAAACATTGCCGCTAAACTTTTGATAGCACTCGTTTCAGCACCCCATAAATCAAAAACAAATGCTCCAATAAGAATTCCAATTATATAAATTATTACTACTAATCTAGTCTGAGTCATTTAGTTGTTTCTTTTTAAATAGTGACATTCCATTATTTTTTTTATGTTCATAAGATTCTTTGAAACTTTCCAACTGCCATCCTTGCATCCTCTTTTGAATATCTTCTAAATTTTGTTTTTTCCACTCATCACTTGTATTTTGGTCTTTCCAAATCTTCTTTTCATCATTGTCTCTTCCACAGCCATAGCAATATCCAGTTACAGGATCCATTTTGCAAATACTTATACAAGGCGAAATTATCATTTTTTTATATATTTATATCTTTTTACACTATTATTCTGATTGGACAAATTAGATCAATACTATATAAAACACCATAAATTTGGGCGAGTGGCGGAATTGGTAGACGCGTTGGTCTTAGGAACCAATAGTGCAAGCTGTGAAGGTTCGAGTCCTTTCTCGCCTACCATAAAAAAAATATGAAAGTAACAGTAGAAAATAAAAAAGGTTTAGAAAAAGATCTTAAAGTATTCATAGACAAAAAAACTATCTCAGGCTTTATGGATGAGAAATATGAAGAAATAAGAAAGGATGTTGTAATAAAGGGTTTCAGACCTGGTAAGGTGCCTACTGAAATATTAAAAAGACAATTTGGTAAAGCTGTTTACGGTGAAGTAATTGATAAGTTGCTAAAAGATACAACAACAAAAGCTNTAGAAGAAAATAANATCAAACCGGCCGGACAACCTAAAATAGATTTAAAGTCTTTTGGTGAAGGTAAAGATTTAGAATACATTATTTCAGTTACNGAACTACCCNANGTTTCTGCNAAAGGATTAAGCTCAATTAAAGTANNTGAGTATGTTGTAAAAATTGATCCAAAAGAAACAGATAAAAGAATTAGTGAAATTGCAAAAANTCAAAANAATTTTAAAGATGCAGAAGCAAATTATAGCTCAAAATTGAATGATCTTGTAATTTTTGATTATAAAGGAACTATTGACGGCAAAGAATTTAAGGGTAACGAGGGTAAAAATACTCAATTAGTTCTTGGAAAAGATTTGTTTATAAAAGGTTTTGATAAACAATTAGAAGGCGTTAAATCAGGTGACACAAAAAATGTAGAAGTAAATCTTCCTGAAAATTTTCCTGAAAAAGACCTTATTAATAAAAATGCTGTGTTTGAATGTAAGATTACAGCAGTGAGAATTCCAGAAGAAGTAAAAGTTAATGATGATTTTGCTAAAAATATGGGTGCCAAAGATTTAGCAAATTTAAAAGAACTTATTACAAAACAAATTAATGATGAATATAAAAACTCANTAAATATGATTACAAANAAAAGTATTCTTGAGCAAATAGAAAAAGAAAAACTTGAACAATTACCTGGCAATCTAATTGAACAGGAGGTTAAAATATTATCTCAAGGAATGAAGGAAGATGAAGTTAAAAAAAACCAAAAATCATTAGAGGACCAAGCTAAAAAAAGAATTAAAACTGGATTAATCTTAAATGCTTTTGGTGAAGAAAATAAAATTAATGTGTCTCAGGAAGAAATTAATGTAGAAATACAAAAACAATTTAGAATGATGCCAGGTCAAGAAAAGATTGTTAAAGATTATTATGAACAAAATCCAGCAGCCATAGATAGTTTAAGAGGACAAATTTACGAAGAAAAAATAATTGAAGAAATAAAGAAAAAAGCAAATATTACTAAAAAAGAAATTACCAAAGAAGAAGCTGAGAAAATTNTAAAACAAGAAAATGAAAATAANATTAAAGAGCAAGCTAAACTTGCTAAANAAGATGGAGATGANAAAAATAAGAAAAAAACAGATCCTAAAAAAAAAGAGGTAAAAACAAAATCNAAAGAAACTAAAAAAACNAAAACTCCCNCATCAAAACCTAAAAAAGCAAAAAAGGTTAGCAAAAAGTAATCACAAGTTGTATAAGATTAATCGAATCGATNATGNCTANTAAAATNCCAGAACAATTAAACACCCTCATNCCTATGGTTGTTGAACAATCTAGNAGAGGAGAAAGGGCATATGATATTTATTCAAGACTACTTAAAGAGAGAATTGTATTTGTAGTTGGTCCCATAAATGATGCAGTTGCATCATTAGTTACTGCTCAANTANTATTTTTAGAGTCTGAAGATCCTAAGAAAGAAATTTCTTTATATATAAATAGTCCTGGTGGACTTGTAACAGCTGGACTTGGTATTTATGATACAATGCAATANATCAAACCAGAAATNAGNACNTTATGNATTGGACAAGCAGCAAGCATGGGTTCATTTTTACTAGCAGCAGGTGCTAAAGGAAAAAGATTTTCATTACCAAATTCTAGAATAATGGTTCATCAACCTTCTGCCGGTTTTCAAGGACAGGCAACAGATATTGAAATTCACGCTAATGAGGTTTTATCTTTAAAGAAAAGATTAAATGAAATCTATTCAAAACATACTGGAAAATCTGTTGATGAAATTAAATCAGCACTGGAGAGAGATAATTTTATGACTCCTGATAATGCAAAAAGTTTTGGCCTTATCGACAAAGTAGTAGAAAAGAGAGAATAGATCACAATATATAGTTTGTCCACAACCTCCACTTGATTACTCTGCACCATATGTATTAAAGTATAAAAATTGATTCGAATTAAAAATTATGAGCAACAATAAAAATATTCTTTACTGTTCTTTTTGTGGCAAGAGCCAACACGAAGTTAGGAAGTTAATTGCAGGACCAACTGTATTCATTTGCGATGAATGCGTAGAACTTTGTATGGATATCATCAAAGAGGAAAGTAAAGATAATTTTGTAAAACATCAGGATGGATTACCTTTACCAAAAGAAATATGTAAAGTTCTTGACGACTATGTGATTGGACAATCTCATGCAAAAAAAGTTTTATCAGTTGCGGTTCATAATCATTACAAAAGATTAAACTACGAAAATAAAACAAGCAAAACGGTTGAACTATCTAAATCTAATATTATGCTGGTAGGTCCAACTGGATGTGGAAAAACATTATTAGCCCAAACTCTTGCAAGAATACTTGATGTACCTTTTACAATGGCTGATGCAACAACATTAACTGAAGCAGGCTACGTAGGTGAAGATGTTGAAAATATAATTTTAAAATTATTACAAGCAGCAGATTATAACGTTGAAAAAGCTCAAAGAGGAATTGTTTATATAGATGAGGTTGACAAGATAAGTAGAAAATCTGAAAATCCATCTATAACTAGGGATGTATCCGGAGAAGGTGTTCAGCAAGCCTTATTAAAAATTATGGAGGGAACAGTAGCAAGCGTTCCTCCTCAAGGAGGAAGAAAACACCCTCAACAAGAATTTCTACAAGTAGACACAACCAACATACTGTTTATTTGTGGAGGAGCCTTTGCTGGTCTTGATAAAATTATATCTCAAAGAGACAAGGGGTCTTCTATTGGATTTGGAGCAGAAGTAAAAACTTTAGAAGATAAAAAAACTGGAGAATGGATGAAAAATCTAGAGCCAGAAGATTTATTGAGATACGGGTTGATCCCAGAATTTATTGGTAGATTGCCAATTACAGCTACTCTTGAAGATTTGGATGAAAAATCTTTAGTAAAAATTTTACAAGAGCCAAAAAATTCTTTGATTAAACAGTACCAAGAATTATTTAGATTAGAAGGCGTAAAATTAACATTCAAAGATCAAGCTGTTAAAGAAATTGCTAACAAGGCTATAAGTAAGAAAACTGGGGCTAGGGGATTAAGATCAATTTTAGAAAATTTATTACTTAAAACGATGTTTGACCTTCCTGGTCAAGATAACATAGAAGAAGTAATTATTGATGCTGGCGCAACCAAAGGAACATCACANCCAATAATTGTTCATACTAAGAACAAATCAAAAACAGAAAAGACTTCTGCGGCTTAATAAGAGTTAATAAACAAAAGTTTCCTATTGCATTATAAAATATAATATCCATATTTGTGGTTATGGAAGTTAAATTAACACAGCCTTTATTACCATTAAGAGACATAGTAGTGTTTCCAAGCATGGTAATTCCACTATTTGTTGGAAGAGATAAATCTATTACTGCCTTAAATGAAGTAATGAAAAGTGACAAAAAAATAATATTAGTTACTCAAAAAAATTCTGAGGTTGATGATCCGAAGAAAAATGATGTATTTTCTTATGGATGTGAAAGCAATATATTGCAACTTTTAAAACTTCCAGACGGTACAGTTAAAGTTTTAGTTGAGGGAATTAAAAGAGTAAAAATTATTGATTTTAAGGATGATGAAAAATTTATTACTTGCACATATGAACATCAAAAAGATGTTCTAAGCAAAGAGGAAGATCTATTACCCCTAGCTCTTACAGCTGTAAAACGATTAGAAAAATTAACTTCTGTAAATAAAAAAATTTCATCAGAAACAATTAACAATATTAAACAATTAAAAGATCCATCTAAAATTGTAGATAATATTGTTTCAAACTTAAATACATCGATATCTGAAAAGCAACAAATTTTTGAAACCTTAGATGTTAAGAAAAGATTAAATGCAGCCATTAAAATGATGGAAAGTGAAACAAGTATTATTGGTGTAGAAAAAAGAATTAGAGGAAGAGTTAAAACTCAAATGGAAAAGACTCAAAGAGAGTATTATTTAAACGAACAATTAAAAGCAATTCAAAAAGAATTAGGTGAAATTGAAGACGGCAAAGACGAAACAACAAACTTAAAAAAATCAATTCAAAAAGCTAAGATGCCAAAAGAAGTTGAGAAGAAATGTATGTCTGAGCTCAAAAAATTGAAAAATATGAGCCCTATGTCCGCAGAGGCAACAGTTGTTAGAAATTATTTAGATTGGATGATAGATCTTCCATGGTTTAAAAAAAACAATGTAGATATTGATTTAAATAAAGGTCTTAAGATTTTGGACGAAGATCATTTTGGTTTAGAAAAGGTAAAAGAGAGAATTATTGAATTCTTGGCTGTTCAAAAAAGAATGGAAAAAATTAAAGGACCAATATTATGTTTAGTTGGACCCCCAGGTGTTGGAAAAACATCTCTTGGAAAATCTATAGCCAAAGCTACTAATAGACAATTTATCAGAATGTCATTAGGAGGTGTAAGAGACGAGGCTGAAATAAGAGGTCATAGAAGAACATACATTGGATCTTTACCAGGAAAAATTATTCAAATGATGAAGAAAGCTGGTACAAAAAATCCTTTATTTTTACTAGATGAGGTTGATAAAATTGGAAACGATTATAGAGGAGATCCATCTTCTGCTTTATTAGAAGCATTAGACCCTGAGCAAAATACAGCATTCAATGATCACTATTTAGAAGTTGATTATGATTTGTCTGATGTAATGTTTGTAACAACAGCAAATACTTTAAATATTTTACCACCACTACTTGATAGAATGGAGGTTATTAGAATTCCTGGATATACAGAAGATGAGAAAATAAATATTGCTAATAAATACTTATTACCTAAACAGTTAAAAGAGAATGGTGTGAAAGAGGGTGAATTGAATCTAGAAGATGGGACTATAAAAGAAATAATTAGAAGTTATACAAGAGAGTCTGGTGTTAGAAATTTAGAGAGAGAAATTTCTAAAGTAACAAGAAAAGTTGTTAAAAAAGTAGTAAGTGGTGAAGTAGAAAAAGTACAAGTAAGCGACAAAAATATTCCTGACTTTTTAGGAATTAAAAAATTTAAATTTGGTGAAGTTGAAGATAAAAATAAAACTGGAATAGTAATAGGATTGGCCTGGACTGAAGTTGGAGGAGAAATTCTTAAAATCGAAACTGTTAATATGCCTGGTAAAGGTAGAATGCAAATAACTGGAAAACTTGGTGATGTAATGCAAGAGTCTGTTAAAGCTGCCAAATCATATGTCAGATCAAAAAGTTTAGAATATGGAATAATTCCACCTTTCTTTGAAAAAAAAGATTTTCATATCCATGTTCCTGAAGGAGCTACACCCAAAGATGGACCATCAGCTGGTATAGCCATGGTTACATCCATAGTATCATCAATTACAAACATCCCTGTTAATAGAGAGATAGCTATGACCGGTGAAGTAACAATCACAGGACAGGTTTTACAAATAGGTGGTTTAAAGGAAAAATTATTAGCCGCTCATAGAGCGGGAGTTAAAAAAGTGTTAATCCCTAAAGAAAACGAAAAAGATTTAGTAGATATTCCAAAAAAGGTAAGAGAGGACATTAAAATTATACCTGTTGAAACAGCAGATGAAGTGCTTAAAATTGCCCTTACAAAAGAGTTGAAACCAGTGGAATGGACAGAGGTAGATAAAATCTCAGAAGGTAAAAAAGACGATAAATCTCAAGCTAGTATTCAGTAATAAACAATTTACTTTATTAATCTGTTGATGTAATAGTACCAAGATTTTGGGTGGTTAGCTCAGTTGGTAGAGCATCTCGTTTACACCGAGGGGGTCAAAGGTTCGAGTCCTTTACTACCCACCATTTACACCTGTGGGGGTGTAGCTCAGTTGGTTAGAGCACCTGCCTGTCACGCAGGGGGCCGAGGGTTCGAGTCCCTTCACTCCCGCCANTATTTGAGTAAAACTAGGCATAAAAATGTGACATATCTTCACTTTTAGTTGATATAATAGTTGTTACATAGGAATCAAATGCTTGCGGAATTTTTAAAAGATTATCTACCGATAATATTATTTTTGATAATAGCTTTAGGCTTGAGTCTAGCCTTTGTTGCAATTAACTATATTGCTGCTCCAAGCAAGCCTGATCCAGAGAAACTTTCAGCTTATGAATGTGGATTTGAACCTTTCAATGACTCTAGAATGGAATTTGATGTAAGGTTTTATTTAGTTGCAATATTATTTATAATTTTTGATTTAGAAATTGCATTTTTATTCCCGTGGGCGATCTCACTTGGTGAAATTGGTTTATACGGTTTCTACTCTATGATGTTATTTTTATTTATTTTAACTGTTGGATTTATTTATGAGTGGAAAAAAGGAGCTTTAGATTGGGAATAAAATGAATTTACAAGATAGAAAAAAAGATATCCCAGAAGAGTTTAAACAATTAGCCCAAGATTTTAGTGATAACGGTTTTATAACAACTTCATTAGATAATCTTGTTAATTGGGCAAGAACTGGTTCATTACATTGGATGACGTTTGGACTAGCTTGTTGCGCTGTTGAAATGATGCAAACATCAATGCCAAGATATGATCTTGAAAGATTTGGTGCAGCACCAAGAGCATCACCACGTCAATCAGATGTAATGATAGTAGCAGGCACGCTAACAAATAAAATGGCTCCTGCATTAAGAAAAGTTTACGACCAGATGCCAGAACCGAGGTATGTAATATCTATGGGAAGTTGTGCAAATGGTGGAGGTTATTACCATTATTCATATTCCGTAGTGAGAGGTTGTGATCGAGTGGTACCAGTAGATGTGTATGTTCCTGGATGCCCTCCTTCAGCTGAAGCATTACTATATGGGATTTTACAATTACAGAAAAAAATCAGAAACAAAGGTTCTTTAGAAAGATAATAATGAAAAATCTTGAGGACTTGGAAAAGTTTATAAACTCCGAATTAACATCTAAAATAAATAATTCATTTATAAAGCATGATAACATTTATATAAACATAGATCATGATGAATTGGTCGATGTTATTTCTTTTTTAAAGACTAATAATGAAACTAAATTTAGGCAATTAATCGAAATTACAGCTGTAGATTACCCTGAAAATGAAAATAGATTTAAGATGGTTTATTTACTATTAAGTCATGAGTATAATCAAAGAATTATTATTGATTATTCAATAAAAGAAAATGATGAAATTTCCTCATTAACTTCTATATTTCCCGCTGCAAATTGGATGGAAAGAGAAGTGTTTGATATGTATGGGCTAAAATTTAAAAATCATCCTGATTTAAGAAGAATTTTAACTGATTATGGCTTTGAGGGGCATCCTTTAAGAAAGGATTTTCCTCTTACTGGTCATAATGAGGTTCGTTATAGCGAACAACAAAAAAAAGTGATCTATGAACCTGTAAAATTAGAACAAAATTACAGAAATTTTGATTATGAGAGTCCTTGGGAAGGAACCAAATACATCAAAGAAATTAAAAAAAACTAATGGCAAAAGAAAAAAAAACACTAAATTTAAATTTTGGACCACAACATCCAGCAGCACATGGAGTTTTAAGATTAATACTTCAATTAGATGGTGAAGTTGTAGAAAAAGCCGATCCCCATATAGGATTATTGCACCGAGGTACTGAGAAGTTAATAGAAAATAAAACTTATATACAAGCAGTTCCTTATTTTGATCGTCTTGATTATGTGGCACCAATGAATCAAGAACATGCATTTGCTTTAGCTATAGAAAAAATTCTCAAAATCGAGGTTCCTTCTAGAGCGAAATATATAAGAGTAATTTTTTGTGAAATAGGTCGAATATTAAGTCACATATTAAATGTAACTACTCAAGCAATGGATGTTGGGGCGTTAACACCTACTTTATGGGGATTTGAGGAACGAGAAAAATTAATGGGATTTTATGAGAGGGTGTCTGGATCAAGGTTGCACGCTAATTATTTTAGAGCTGGTGGAGTACATAAAGATCTTCCTAGTGGACTTGATAGTGATATAGGTGAATTTTGCGAAAAATTCCCAAAAATTATTGATGATTTAGAAACTTTACTTACTGATAACAGAATATTTAAACAGAGAAATGTAGATATAGGAATTGTATCCAAACAAGATGCACTAGATTATTCTTTTTCAGGAGTAATGTTAAGAGGNTCTGGNGTAGCTTGGGATTTAAGAAGAAGTCAACCTTATGATTGTTATGANGATTTAGAATTTAAAATTCCTGTNGGAAAAAATGGAGATTGTTATGANAGATATCTNTGCAGAATTGAAGANATGAGAGAAAGTGTAAAAATTATTAAACAATGTTTAAAAAATATTCCAAAAGGACCAATTAAAACAGAAGATGGAAAGATTTCTCCTCCACCAAAAAAAGAACTTAAACAGTCTATGGAGGCTTTAATCCATCACTTTAAATTATTTACAGAGGGATATAGGGTTGAAAAAGATGAAATATATACGGCAGTTGAGGCACCAAAAGGAGAATTTGGAGTCTATTTAATTTCAGATGGTTCAAGCAAACCATACAAATGTAAGATCAGAGCTCCTGGATTTACACATCTTCAAGCTATGGATTATTTAATAAAAGGACATATGCTTGCTGATGTACCTGCAGTTTTAGGTTCAATGGACATTGTTTTTGGAGAGGTCGATAGATGAGTATAAAAAAAATTCACAAAGAACAACCTGAAACTTTTAAATTTAATGATAAAAGTATGGAGGCTGCAAATAAAATAGTTTCTAATTATCCCGATGGGAAACAACAGAGTGCAGTTATGGCATTGTTGTATATAGCTCAAAGGCAAAATGACAATTGGATACCGTTACAAGCAATGAAATACATAGCTAAATTTTTAGACATGCCTTATATAAAAGTTTATGAAGTAGCAACGTTTTATTCAATGTATAATTTATCTCCAGTTGGTAAATTTTTTTTTCAAATTTGTACTACAACACCTTGCATGCTTAGAGGTGCGTATGATTTGGTAAAAGTCTGTAAAAACAAAATAGCTGAAAAAGAAAATGTATTATCTGACGATGGAAAAATTTCTTGGATGGAAGTTGAATGTTTAGGTGCATGTGTTAACGCTCCAATGATGCAAGTCAATGATGATTATTATGAAGATTTGAATGATAAAAAACTTGAAGAAATAATTGAGACGATATACCAAAATAAAATTCCAAAGCCAGGATCTTATTCTGGAAGAATAAATGCAGAACCAGTTAATAATCGAAAAACTTTATTAGGTAACAAAAATGCTTAAAGACGAAGATAGAATATTTCAAAATTTATACAATGACAGTGGTGCAGACATTGACTCTGCTAAATTAAGAAATGATTGGAGTGGAACAAAAGAAATTTTAGAAAAAGGAAGAGAATGGATAATCAACGAAGTTAAATCCTCTGAACTTAGAGGACGNGGTGGAGCTGGTTTNCCNACTGGTCTNAAATGGTCNTTTGCNCCNAAAGANGTNGGNTCTAGACCACATTATTTAGTNATNAANGCNGATGAGTCNGAACCNGGNACATGTAAAGATAGAGANATATTAAGATTTGAACCTCANAAATTAATAGAAGGATGNTTAATTGCNTCTTANGCNGTTAATGCNCATAAATGNTACATCTACATTAGAGGTGAATATTTTAACGAGGGACAAAAACTTCAAACAGCTATTGACGAAGCATA
>FUFK010049616.1_pt1 | contig 10740 bp, 10 predicted proteins | sample 1021851 | NCBI WGS metagenome assembly FUFK01 (sample SAMEA51879418, study PRJEB19060) | metagenome
TAAAATTTCAGGTTTTGGTCCACCTGTGTACCAATCTAAAACTTCAATTGTATGTAATATTGGAACTTTAGTACCATGAGAAATTTGGGTAATACAACCAATATTTCCAGTTGAGATAAAATCAGGATTTAAACTTTCTATATTAATCACTTTGTTTTTTAGTAATTGTTTTGCAATTTTTGATTGTAATATGTTGTAAGTACCAGCTGATCCACAACATATATGTCCTTCAGGAATTTCCATTATCTCATTTTCTGTCTTTTCAAGTAATGAAATTGGTTGGGCGTGAACTTTTTGACCGTGTTGCATTGAACAAGCAGAATGATATGCAACTTTATATTTCTTTCCTTTAGATTTTATATTTAGTTTTAAACTTTCAAGAATATACTCTGAAATATCTTTTGTAAGTTCTGATATTACTTTAGCTTTTTTGCTCAGCTCTTTATCTTCTCTAAAAATAAATCCGTAATCTTTCATTGTAGTACCACAACCAGATGTGTTAGATAAAATTGCATCTAAATTTCCTTTTTGATGTTCTTCGTACCAAATGTTTATATTATTTTTAAAATCTTGATGAGCATCTTCTTCTTTTCCAAGATGATGGTTTAAAGATCCACAACAACGAATTTTTTTTGGCACTACAACTTCAACTCCATGTCTATTTAGTAATCTGATTGTAGCTTCATTGATTTGAGGTGAGATTTCTTTTTGTACACATCCAGTTAATAAAGCAACTCTTGCGATTTTTTTCTTCCCGGTAACTTTATAAATTTCTTTATTAGGCAAAGTCTTTTTAGGAAAATTAGTTGGCATTAGTTCCATCATATCTTTTATTTTTGATGGCATTAAAAATTTAAATGGTTTGGATAATTTGACTAAGAAACTAGAAAGCTTAAATACTTTTGTATTTGGTAATGTGATAGATAAAAAATATCTTATTAATTTATCAAAGAAGGATCTTTCATAATTTTTTTCAATATATTTTTTGCCATGATCAATTAAGTGCATATAGTTTACACCTGCTGGACACGTGGTCATACAGCTATAACAAGACAGACACCTATCAATATGTTTTACAACTTTTTCTGTTGGTTTTTTATTATTTTCCAACATNTCTTTAATAAGATAAATTCTTCCTCNAGGACCATCTAATTCATCTCCTAAAATTCCATAAGTTGGACAAGTTGCATTACACATTCCACAATGAACACATTTTTTAAATATTTTTTCTGAAGATTGATTGTCTTTATCTTTGAGTTGTGTCTCTGAAAAATTTGTTTGCATTAAAAATCCTTATACATTTTTCCAGGGTTAAATATTCCTTTTGGATCAAAGCTTTCTTTAATTTTTTTAGAAATCATTAGTTTGGTATCATCAATAGTGAATATTTTTTCAGAAAAATCAAAGTCCTCTGATTTCTTTATAATCGTTAAATATCCATTATTTTGGAGGATCATTTTTTTTATTTCTTTTAATTTATCGTCGTCTTTTCCAGCAACCTCTATCCAAAATAANGATCCAGACCAATCTATAAAAAATTTAAATTTATTTTTTAAATCTTTCATCACCTTTTCACAATTAGCCGGGGGCACAACAGCTCTAAGTAAATTATTTTTTGTCTCAGAAAATAATTGTAAACTATTTACACTTTTCCAAAAAAGAGGTGATTGATGAGGATCTAAATTAGATGTTTTAAATTTTTTTAAGTCTAATTCATTTGAAATATCCTTAATTCTTTCTTTTATTGAATTTTTATCTCCTTCAACTCTTAAAGCAAAAAATGATCCTTCTTGATCTAAATCATTAAATTTGAATGCTTTACTTTTATTTAAATCAAATTTTTTATTTTGTGGTTCATCTGGAATAAAAACTGCNCCTGAGATTTCGTTACTCGAGCTAAGTACTTTTTGAAACAAGTCTGAGATAACCTTTGGATCATTTTCATAAATAACAATTGTATTTTGTGAGGGTTTCTTTGCTGAAATTTTTAAGGTTATTTCAGTTAATGCAACTAGTGTCCCAAAAGATCCACTCACTAATTTTGATAAATCATAACCTGTAACGTTTTTTACAACTGTACCTCCTGATTTAATAATATCTCCCTTTCCATTTACTCCCCTAAATCCCAACACAAAATCTCTAACACTGCCTGACTTAAATCTTCTTGATCCTGCAAAATTGCAAGCAANACAACCACCTACAGTTCCTTTATTTGATATTCCATTATTGATGTAACCAAAATCAGTTGGTTCAAAAGAAAGTTCTTGGTTATTTTTTTCTAAAGCACTTTCAACATCTTCCATTAAAGTTCCTGGTTTTACTTTAATATAAAGTTCTTCAGGTAAATACTCGATTATTCCATTTATGCTTGATANGTCTAAACTTTTTGCAGCCTGAACATTATAACCTATAAATTTTTTTGTGTTTGCTCCATGAATATCAATTGGAAATTTCTTTTTATAAGCTTCTTTAATTATATTCGAAACTTCAAGCTCACTTTTTGGTAGTAAGTGATTAGAATCTTGGAAGATCTGGGAATTTTTCTTCTCCTCGGTGAACATGAACCCTTCCTTCCTCAGCACATTTTCTTAAAATTGGATAAACTTTTCCAGGATTTAAGAGATTTTTTTCATCTAAACATTTTTTAATATTAAGCTGTTGCTGGATATCGATATCATTAAAAGCCTCACACATTAATTCTCTTTTTTCTATTCCAATTCCGTGCTCTCCAGAAAGTGCACCTCCCATTCTCACACAAGCTTTTAAAATTTCAGCCCCAAATTCNTCNGTTCTTCTTAACTGTTCTTTATCACTTCCATCNAAAAGGATTAAAGGATGAAGNTTTCCATCTCCTGCATGAAAACCATTTGCAACTGCTAAATTATATTTTTTTGATAATCTGCTAATCTCTTTAAGTATCACCGATAATTTTCCTCTTGGGATTGTTCCATCCATACAATAATAATCTGGNGCCATTGCCCCNCAAGCTGGGAATGCAGCTTTTCTTCCCGACCAAAATCCTAATCTTTCTTTTTCAGATTTGCTTAATTTAAAACTATTCGATTTATTTTTTTCAGCAATTTCTTTTATTTGTTTAAATAGTTCATCTACCTCTGACTTCGTTCCGTCCAATTCAACTATCATCAAAACTTCAGCATCCATTGGATATCCTGCATGAACAAATTTTTCTGTTGCATCAATCAATGCTTTATCCATAATTTCCATTCCAGCTGGCACAATACCATTGGAGATAATGTCTGTTACACAATTTCCTCCATCTTCAATTGTTGGAAAACCAATTAAAGCTGCNTTTACTGTTTGAGGATTTTTCAAAATTTTTACAGTNACTTCGGTAATTACTCCTAACAATCCTTCAGAACCACATATTAATCCTAATAAATCATATCCTTCTTGATCTAAAGTTTTTCCACCTAACTTACAAATAGTACCGTCCATCATTACCATTTCGANACCAAGTATATTGTTTGTAGTTGTTCCATATTTAAGTGAATGAACACCGCCAGAGTTTTCAGCAACGTTTCCACCTATAGAGCAAGCTAATTGACTAGAAGGATCTGGTGCATAGTAGTAACCTTTGTGTTTTACTGCATGTGTTATTGATAAGTTAGTTACACCTGGTTGTGTAACTACACATTTGTTATCAAAATCAATATCTAAAATTTTATTAAATTTTCCTAAACCTAAAATAATTGCATCATTTAAAGGCAAAGCTCCACCTGAAAGGCCTGTTCCTGCTCCTCTTGGAATAACCTTTATATTTTCTTGGTGACAGTATTTTAAAATTTCACTTACTTCTTCTGTATTTTCTGGAAGGACTACAGCTAGTGGTAAATTTTTATAAGCTGCCAACGCATCTGTTTCATAAGGCTTAATCTCATCTAATTCACTTAAAACATTTTCCTTTGAAGTAAAATTTTTTAAGCTTGATACGATTATATCTTTTTTACTGACAGTTANTCTATCTACTTTTGGTAAAGCTATTTCAGACATAGCTTAACCTAGCATTTTTTTGATATTTTCCAATGCGTTAGAAATGTTATCCTGTGATGCAGCAAAGCTAAATCTTACGTAATCTTTGCATGTTTTTCCAAATGCTGTACCTGGGACAATTGCAACACCTGCTTCATGCATNGCTCTTTTACAAAACTCTGAACCATCCATTCCTGTTCCTATAACTTTTGGAAACGCATAAAATGCTCCTCCAGGTAAACTACATTCTACTCCGGGTAGACTATTTAGTCCTTCATGAATTAATTTTCTTCTTTGAGTAAATTTTTCCATCATCAAATCAATTGAATCGTCTGGTCCATCAAGCGCTGCTATTCCTGCAAATTGAGCTGCAGCATTAACACATGAAACACTGTTGATTAGTAATTTATTAATATGTTCTATTAAATTTTCAGGCCAAAANCTCCAACCTAATCTCCAACCTGTCATTGAGTATGCTTTACTCCAACCTTCTAAAACAATTAGTCTTTCCCTTAACTCTGGATAGTTNAAGAATGTTGGCATTTCTTTNTTATCAAATATTTGTCTACTGTAAATTTCATCGCTTAAAATAGTAACGTGAGGATGTTTTTTTAAACCCTCAGCTAGTTTATCAATTTCGGATTTCTCAACAAAACTTCCAGTTGGGTTATTAGGATTAATTAAAATTAGCAATCTAGTTTTCTCAGTTATTAAAGATAAAATTTTATCTGCACTAAATTTTAAATCTTTGTCTTCTGTTAAATCATAAGGTACAGCAGTAGAACCTGTATAATTAATCATAGACTCATAAATAGGAAATGCAGGTGTTGGATGAATAATTTCGGCTCCTGGCTCACCAAAACACTGAATTGCATAATGCATTGTAGGTTTGCCACCTGGCATTATCATAATTCTATCTGGATCTACTTCAGTGTTATATCTCTTCTTGATCCATCTAGTGACTGCTTGTCTACACTCTAAAATTCCGTTTGAAAGAACATAGCCATGGTGACCATCATCTAAAGCTTTTTTTGCGGCTTCAACTACATGTTTAGGTGTTTTAAAATCTGGCTGACCTAAGCCTAGATGTATCATTGGATTTCCTTGTGCTTCTAACTTTTTCGCTTCTGCTAAAACTGAGAAAGCACTTTCTGTTCCAAGTCTATCAAGTGACGCTGCTAATTTCATAATAAAGCTGGAAAATATACATAAAAAAGAATGAATGTCTATTTNGAATTATTATAAATTTTCTNTNAATTCTCTTAATTTCTATAGATAATTTTTGTCTCATCTAGGTCTTTTACAGATTTACATCCCATCAAAATCATGTTTCTTCTAATTTCTTTTTGCATGTTCTCTAACAATCTCTCAACACCCCTTTGACCTCCAGCACCTAAACTAAAAAGAAAAGCTTTGCCAAAACTACAAGCTGTTGCACCAGCTGCAAGAGCTTTAAGAACGTGAGTTCCTCTTCTTACACCACCATCAAGAATAATTTCTAATTTATCTCCTACCGCATCTGAAATTGCTTTTACTTGATCAAAAGGAGATCTAGATCCATCCAATTGTCTTCCACCATGGTTAGATATCATTATTGCTGTACAACCTATATCAATTGCTCTCTTTGCATCTTCAACAGACATNACACCTTTTANTGCCATTGGNTTATTCCATTTTTTAATGCAGTATTCTGCATCTTTCCAATTCATCGCTGGATCATATTGCTCATTNATATAATCCATTACTGATTTTGCTATATTTGTTCCTTTGTCAGTTTTNTTTTTNATNTTTGCTANTTCAAATTTTTTNTTNGTAAAATATTTNAAAACCCANCCNGGTCTCATNGCAAAACTTAATAAACTATCTAATGTAAATTTAGGTGGNGTAGTAAANCCNGTTCTNTGATCTCTTTCTCTATTNCCAGCAACNANNGTATCAACAGTAATACACATNCCATCAAAATTNGCTCTACTACATCTTTCAATTAAATCATCTGTAATTGATTTATCTTTATGAATGTAAAGTTGAAATAGTTTTGGACCACTAGAAATATTTGCGACTTCTTCAATAGAAAATGATGCCATTGTAGACATACTATAAATTGTATTAAATTTTTCTGCTGCTCTAGCAGAAGCCTTATCGCCTTCTGGATCATACAAGCTTTGCATTGCTGTTGGAGACAAAAATAGTGGCATATCAATTTTTCTCCCAAAAACTGTTGTGGATAAATCTGGCTCTCCAACACTATTCAAAATATTGGGAACTAAGTCACANTCATTAAATGAGTCTGTATTTCTGTTTAANGTNATTTCATCATCAGCACCTCCATCAATATAATGGAATATAGGTGCTGGTAATTTTTTTTTAGCTAATTTTCTAAAATCATCAAAATTATAACAATCATTTAAATTCATAGAAAGTGTATTAAAAGCTTTTAAAGAAATTAAACATATAACTATTTGCCCCAGGATTTTTATCACCTATGCTTGCATTAGATATATGATTATATGAAAAACCAAATTGACTGCTCTCAGACATATCTAATGAAATTTGTAATTCAGATTTAAATTCCAATACATGACCTAAATCTTTTCCATCACCTTCGTGATATAATCCTGGNGTAAAACTTGGATTAAAATTTAAAGANCCTATTTTATATTGCGCTTCTACTCCNGTATAAACATAAGCTGCATTATCTGCAGTTATAAGAGCACCTGTTATTGGTGATAAATTTCCTAAAAAAGTATCTCTATTTAAATTTTCATTTTGGTGCTGAAAACCAATTAATTCTGATTTTTTTCCATCATCACTAAAATCAAACATTCCTGTGTAAAAATTATACTCAGTATTTAAATCTCTTTTTTTGATTTCTTCTGCATTCAATGAATTCGTAAATACTAAAAATAATAATAAAATTATAATTTTTTTTAAATTCATAATGGATTAATTCTTAAATTTAAGTTTTTTTAGGATTATTGCACCTCCAAGTAAAAATATCAATANTGGCAATAACCAAAGAATATAAGTATTTTTATTTAAACCAGGATCATACAAAATCCATTCACCATATTTTTTTTTAAAATAATCATAAATTTCATTTTCAGAAAGTCCTTCCTCAAGTTTTTTATCAACTANAATTTTCATACTATTTGCAAAATCTGAATCTGAGTCATAAACAGATTGACCCTGACAAATTAAACATCTTAAATTTTTTGTAATCTTATTTCTTTCAAGTTGATCATCAGCAAATGATATTTTTGGAATTAATATTAAAACAATTATAATTATTTTTAAAATTCTCATTTTATAATCGAGTTAATTTCGTTAATTAATTCTTCATTTAATGGTCCAATATATTTTGAAACTATTTTATTTTTATGAATCAAAAANGTTTCTGGCACACCGTATGCTCCCCACTCTATTGAAATTGTACCATCTTCATCTAATAATATTGTTTCGTATGGATTTCCTAATTTTGTTAGAAAATTTTGAGCATTATTAAAATTATCTTTATAATTTAATCCAATTAAAGTTACTTTATTNTTTTCNCTTAATCTCATTAAATAAGCATGTTCTTGTCTACAAGGTACACACCATGAGGCCCATATATTTACTAAATAAAATTTATTTGAATTAAATATTTCTGATGAGTTAATATTTTCTTTACCATCAAACTTAACACTAGAAAAAATTGGAATATTTTTTTTTATTTCTGACTTAGGAGTGTAGATGTTTGTTTCNTGCAANCCTTTATAAAATATTAAAAAAATAATTATAAAACTTATTATTATTATTGAAGGTATTAATTTATCTTTCATANNCTCTTTTTAAAAAAACTTAATATTCCACCCATACTTAATAATAATACTGANACCCATATCCAAAGCATNAANGGTTTGTCTTGATANCTAACNTTAAAATATTCCTGNTTTTGTACTAAGTTTATNACAATAAATTTATCTTTCATNAAAGNAGTTTTNATATCAGCTTCACTAGTTACTATATTTGGCTGATTATAAATTCTTAACTCTGGGGACATTTTGTTAATTTTTCCATTTGAAGAAATGATTTTAAAATTTGCTACTACTGAATTATAATTTTTTTCATCTCTCTGCTTTATATCTTCAAGTGTAATTTTAATTTTTGAGTTTTCATAACTTTCACCAATTTTAAGATTGGTTATTACTTCACTAGAAAGCAAATTGTTGAATAAAATGCTTAAAATTAACAAACTAAATCCAAAGTGAGCAATATTTTGGGAAATGTTTTTAAATTTTTTTGTAAAAAAATCCTTTACGGTAATAAAAAACAAATAAAATGCGCTCGAGATTAATATGGTATTTACAAGTAAATTTTTATCGAAATTCTTAACAATCAAATAAGATATTAAAATAGATATAAATAACAAAAATATAAGAATTTTTTTACTCTCCAGGTTAGATTTAATCCATTTCAAATGAGGTCCAATTGCCATAGCAATTAAAAATGGAATTAGGAAAGGGATAATTAATTTATGATAAAATGGTGGACCGACTGAAATTTTTTCTGAAGAAATTACATCTAAAAATATTGGATATACTGTACCAATTAAAACTACGGATAAAAAATACATCATAAACCAATTATTCAATATGATTGCACTTTCTTTACTCAACCAAAAAAGATTTATTGAATTCTTTTGATCATCTTTNTGAAAAAAGAAAAAAATAAATAAAGAAATAAAAATTAAAACAAACAAAAAAATTAGTATGAATAACCCTCTTTCAGGATCGTTAGCAAAAGTGTGAACTGAATTGAGGATTCCTGATCTAACTAAGAAAGTTCCACACATACTAAGTGTAAATGTNGCTATAGATAAAATTATAACCCAAGAAGTTAAAATCGTTTTTTTTTCTAAAACTAATATACAATGTAACAATGTAGTTAATGCTAACCAAGGCATTAGAGATACNTTTTCAACCGGATCCCAAAACCAAAATCCTCCCCATCCAAGTTCATAATAAGCCCAAATTGAACCTAGTAAAATTCCTAATGTTAAAAATATCCATGAAACTAAAGTCCATTTTTTTATATGAGTTGCCCAGCTTCCTGAAACCATTTTTAAAGTTGTTGCAGCTAATGCAGAGGAAAATATTATTGATGAACCAACATAGCCTAAATATAAAATAGGTGGATGAATTGCTAATGCGGGATCTTGTAATATTGGATTTAAACCTAAACCTTCCTCAGGAATTGGGAATAAGTAATTAAATGGATTAGAAGTTTTTAATAAAAATATAAAAAAACCAATAATTATTATCTGCTGGAATATTGTTGTTAGAGTTTTGTATTTTATTGTTTGATTATTTGTTCTTAATAAAAAAATGAAAATGAATAATGTTAAAACTAACAACCATAGCAACAAACTACCCTCGTGGTTTCCCCAAGTTCCTGTAATTTTGTAAAATAAAGGTTTAGTAGTATGAGAATTATTAAATACAGTTTCATTACTAAAATCTGAAACTACAAAAGATAAAACTAATCCAAAAAAACTAACAACAACAAAGAATAATTGTAAAAATGATAATGATAATATTTTAGTGTCTAAAAATTCTGAATTTCTAAAATTTTGAACTGAAAAATAGACCAAAATTGAACCACTAATTAATCCTAAAATTAACGCATAATATCCAACAACGCTATAAATCAATTAATTTTCCTCCAATGCAGCTTTAACCTCTGGAGGCATATAATTTTCATCATGCTTTGCTAAAATTTTTGTTGCCGAAAAGAAATTTCTGTCTTTCAAAACACCTTCGGCTACAACTCCTTTTCCTTCTTCAAATAAATTTGGAACTGCGCCTGAATAGGTAACATTAATCTCATTTTTAAAATCTGTAATAATAAAATTCACTTCATTAGAATTCATACTAATAGAATTTTTTTTAACCATTCCACCTACTCTGATTTTATTATTTTTCAGCTCAGTTAATGACTTAATTTCTGAAGGAGATTGAAAATAAACAACGTTTTCTTCTAAAGATTTTAAAACTAAAAAAACTGTTAATATTANAATTAATAAAATGGTCGATACAAACAGGAATCTTAACTTAACTTTTCGACCNTACATNGATCAAAAATTAGTTATTTGTTGCGTNAGCTAAAATTTCTTTATTTATTCTTTGTGATNTTGCAGAANTAGCTTGTTNNGTGTTAAGTGATCCNAATTTAGCAACAAATTTATTTTGTTCTTTNATAAATTGAACTTTNGTTACTAAATATAAACTTAGGAAACTNAATAAAGTAAAACCAAATGCAGANANNACGTANACTGCATATCCATTCATAAATAATAATTCGTTAATCATAATCTATCTAAGCCTTTATTTTTAATTTTTATCAGTTCTGTATTATATTTCATTAAGAAAATTAACAACGAAAAAAGAGCAAATGCCGCAGTCATTATCAANAANGGATAAAGCATTGATGAATGAATCGAGCTTTTTGACAAGATATTTATTGAGGCAGGNTGGTGAAGTGTATTCCACCAATCAACAGAGTACTTAATTATTGGCACATTAATAATTCCGAGAATAGTAATAAAAGTTGANATTTTAAAAACTTTTTCCTCATTTTCATAAATTCTCCAAGAGATTAAATANAAAGCATAAAATAAAGCTAAAATTAACATTGAAGTAATTCTCGCATCCCAGGCCCACCATGTACCCCAGGTAGGTTTGCCCCAAATAGAACCAGTTACCAAAGCAATAA
>FUFK010057623.1_pt1 | contig 10737 bp, 10 predicted proteins | sample 1021851 | NCBI WGS metagenome assembly FUFK01 (sample SAMEA51879418, study PRJEB19060) | metagenome
TTTGTTTTTTTTCTAAGTTTTTAAATCTATCAAACATATATGCGACTTATTTTAAATGAGTTTAAAAAGATTCATTTACTATTTTCCACTACAAAATTATATTAATTTTATATATTTTTGGATGACGTTTTGTTTTTTGTAATAAAAAACTTGTTCTATTTAATAAAATAAGATTTTATTTTGCCTAATTGTCTTCTAATAATCAAATAAAAATAGTTGATAGAAAATACTGTACGAAATACCAATAAACTAAGTATCCCATTAATTTTTTTGTAATTGTAAATGGAAGTTATAAATTCGTCAGGATATTTCATTAATGTACCTCCGAAAAAAAATATTTTATACTTTGCAAGTCGCCATCTTGTATTGTCTGATTTTAGAGCAACAGTAAGGTGGTTACGTCTAATTCTTGTTATCCTGTCTTCTAAATTATTTTTTATTAGGTTCTCTAAAAATACACTTTCCGGAGTTACTTTTTTTGGAGGATTTTTTAAACTCTTTGGATCATTAATGTACTCACATATTCCAAAATACTCTTTTGCAATACTGCTTGGAAAAATTGCGTGTCTATCACAAATCCCGAAATAATCTTCCCCTTCTGGTATCCATATTTTCTCACCATCAAATTCATTGTGACGATCAATATAAAGTTGGTCAAATCTTGTGTGGATAATATACTTATAATTTTCTAAAATTGCCATATAATTTTTATAGATAATATCTTTTAAACCCGAAACAATTGCACCTGATCCTGTGTTATTATCGATGCCTCCAGCCATTCCTAGGTCTTTCCCAAGAAGTAAGAACTCTTTCCATGTTCCTTTGTATTCATTAGAAAAATAATCACTCCAATTTTCTGGTTCTTTAAACTTCCAATCATAAGTTGCATTTTCTTTTAATATTTTTGGAAGAATAAACTTATCACCATAAGAAACCGCTAAATCTGCACTTAAAGGTTGTTTAACATACTTTAAAAGTGACTGCCAAGCTTTTATTCCCCCTCTTGGTGAACCAGACAATAAAATTAAGTATTTTTTAATATTTTTCCTTGCAGCTTAACTATTTTTTAATTGGCTTTCTATCCAATTATAAGTTTTTTTTATTCCTTCTTTTAAAGTTAATTCATAGTCCCAATTTAATTTTTCTCTTATTAAATCGTTGTTTGAATTTCTACCTCTCACTCCGAGTGGGCCATCAATGTGTTTAATTTCTATATCTTTGTTTGAAACGTCTGATACAATCTGAACCAACTCATTAATTGTTACCATTTCTTCTGATCCAATATTGATAGGATCACTAAATTCAGAGTTCATTAGTCTCCTAGTAGCTTCAATACATTCGTCAATGTATAAAAAGGATCTTGTTTGGTTTCCATCACCCCATATTTCAATTGTTCCATCCTTAGTAGAAGCAACTTTTCTACAAATTGCAGCTGGGGCTTTTTCTCTTCCTCCCTCATAAGTTCCTTCTGGACCAAAAATATTATGAAACCTTGCAATCCGAACAGGTAAGTTAAAATTTTTATTGTAGGACATATAAAGTCTTTCACTGAATAGTTTCTCCCAGCCATATTCAGAGTCTGGATCAGCTGGATATGCAGAGTCTTCAATGCAATTTGGATTATCTGGATCAAGTTGATTGTATTCAGGATAAATACATGCTGAACTACTATAAAATATCTTAGTACTATTTGTTCTTTGTTCATTATTTAGATCAGTTTGTGCTTTTAATAAATTCATATTTATCAAACCCGAGTTTGTCATTATTTCAGCATCATTTTCACCAGTAAATATAAACCCTGCACCTCCCATATCTGCTGCATATTGATAGATTTCATCAAATGGTTTATCACCTATAGTTATAAGTTCTTTAAAAGAGATTGGATTTGTTAAGTCGTAAATTAAAAATTCGTCAGCTTCTGAGTCACTAAATCCTGGGAGTTGTAAATCTACTGATTTAACAAAATATCCTTCAGACTTTAATCTTTTTACCATATGGGATCCGATGAAGCCACCCCCACCAAAAACTAAAGCTGTTTTACTATCCATTTTTAATATTTTAATTGGATATTAACTAATAACATTATTTTCATGGTTATTTATTTTGATAAATTAGTTTACTTTGATCAAGATAATTTACAACAATTTGTAGAGCTTGTATGACTTACTCAAGCTAGTGTTGTCTATCTAAATCCCATCTCTCCCACACATAGTTATACTTCCAGATATTATTGTGGGTTTTATTTAGCTTCTTAACCAATAAAAATTTTTTTATTCTATAAAATTTAGGACTTCTGTGAAATTGTATTTGTAGATGATTAATTTTATTAATAACACCTGATGAAATTAAATCTTTTAATACTTTGTATTCACTACCTTCAATGTTGATATTTATAAAATCTATAAACTCAATTTTGTTTTGAATTATAAACTCCGATAGTTTAATTAGTTTAACATTTTCAGTTGATAAATTTTTTTTATTACTTTTACTTATGTAAGAACCATCTTTTGAGCTAATTAAAGTTTTATATTCATTCTTATCTGATAAACCAAAATTAAAAATCATTATTTTGTCGCTTTCAAATTCTTTATTTAACAGCTTATAAAATGTTGTAGACGGTTCGAATGCATAAATAAATGGGTCAAATTTTTCTGTTATTTGTCTAACCATTCCTCCGTTATATGCACCAAGTTCAAAAATTGTGGATTGGTCTGTTATGTTATAGTCAAATTTTAATTTTTCGTCACCCAAATCATTCTTCCAGTTTTGTAAATTTTTAGAATTCAGAATTTGATAATACTTTTTTATATATTTATTCATTATGGTAAAAAATTATATGGGTAATGTGATAAATAAGACTGGAAGTTGTGAAAATAAATAATGACTAAAGTTGATAATATTAAGTTATATACCTTTGTATTTGTTTTCTTAAGCTCATAAAGATAAATTGATGCCAAAAATCCCATCAAATGAAATGCTTGAATTATATACGTAGCTTTTATAGTATCACCATTTGATGTTGGATAGCTTATTGCAAATAAGAGGTATCCTACCAAAGAAAAAATAATTGCAGTGCTTAAGTATTTCGTAAAAAAATTAGATTTATAAATTTTTCTAGCAAGGTAGCAAGAAAAGATAATGATTAAAGAAGTTAAAACGGAAAATAAATTGATTCTTGCAAAATAATCACCAATTATAGGCTGATTTCTTCCAGCATCTAAATGTCTGGAAGTAAAAACAAAGTAACCCCAATAATCTCCCCAAAGATCTGAATACAAAATTGAAAAGAACTGATTATCTAAAAAAGGCCTTATTGGTTTAGTGAACAAATACTCTAAATGTTCAATGTTTGGAATATAAAAAGAAAGTTTTTGATTACTGAATGAAAATCCAGGAGATTTGTAATTGAAAGCAGTAAAAGAACCGTATTTTTGATAAAGCCCAATATAAAACCAACTTGAAAATAACGCACCTATGACAGAACTAAACAACCAAAATAGAAAATATTGTTTCTTTGAACGTTTAAAAAATAATAGAAACATTAGAGGGAAAAATAAAAGAAAACCCCATTGTCTACTAAGGGCAATACAGGAAATTATAACTCCGGCTGAAAAAATAAGTTTGTAATTTAAGTCATAATTGGTATCTTCAGCTTTATATAAAATAAGGATAAATAAACTTAAAAAAAACAAAATATACGGTTCACCTCTAATCATTGATATGGTTCTGTAATTTACTGCAAAAAGCGAAATTATTAATAAATAACCAGCATTCAGAAATGAATTTGATTTATTGAACAATTTTAAAGTATAAAGATTTACTAAGATTGTTGAAATATACATAAACGATTGAAAAATTTGAGCCGCATTTCCATAGATAGGTTGGCAATCGACTAAGAAATTATTTGACTCAATTATGTTCCTACATATAACTTGTGCAATTGCTGGGACCATGTAAGCAAGAGGTGGGTTGAAAAATTCTCTTGTATCAACATCACTTGGTAATCTGAATTCATACGGTAAATACCTAGAAAAGTAATCAACATAACCATAGTGTGCCTCGGCATCATATCCCAAAATAGGGTTGTAGTGTAATATGTTATAAACTAAGACATACAAAGTGCTGATACTTATTAAAACAAATACATATTTTGAAAAGTTTAAATTATGAATTTTCATTTTTACTTTCTTATTTTATATAAATTTAGTCAACGTTTTGGACGATATTTTGTTTTTAAGTGGAAAAAACTCTGTGGCCAGAGACAAAGTCGAACTGCCGACCCCTTGTTTTTCAGATATGGGCTAACTATTTGACCTTAACTAAATGTAGTTTATTAGATTTGATTATACGCTTGATGTAACCAGGCCCTAGTCCACAATTAATAGTAAACTAAATACCTTTAAAAATATGCATTTCTAAAGTTTTGACTGTCATTAAAAATATTTAATTAACTAATATAAACAACCTTTAAAATAATGTTAATAATTCATATTCAATAAAAATATTAAAAATGAAACAAGTGCTAATAAAAAATTGGATGTGCATAAAATGAAATATATGAATACTTCTAAATTCAAAAAAATGTATGAAGACGTTATTTATGTTTCAAAAATAACAAAAGTAAAAAATAAAAAAATAAGAATAATACTTACAGTTATATTGGCCAATTTAGTTGCTGCCGTAGATATTGGCCTAATACTTGTTTTTGCAGCAGTTATAGCTGATAGCTATCAGTCAGATAATGTTCTAAGTTTTATAGTGATTATATTTCTTAACAACAAATTTTTAATTCCTCTTTTGGTAGTCTTTAGATTTGTTTTTGTTTATGCACAATCCATAAACATGAAAATGCTTGAACTAGAAATTCATAAAAATTTGAGAGTCCATCTTTTGAAGGAGGTTTTTGATAAAAGTAACTATTCAATTTCTGATGCATATTTTTATGTTAATGAACTCACAGGTCATATAACATTTTTTTATGGTGGAATTACATCATTCTTAATGAGCTTTGTACAGATATTTGCCTATGGCTACTATTTGTTCGATTCCAACTATCAAACCCTTTTCTTCTTTTTGGGCTCAATTATTTTGTTATATTATCCCCTTACAAAGATCATAGAGAAGTCTAGAAACTTTACTGACAAAAGTTATTGGATGAATTTATCTCTTAGTAAAGAAATAGAAAAAATTGTTGAGAACATGTTTTTAATAAAAATTTTAAATAAAGACAAAATAGAAATAGATAATTTTGAAAAAACTATTTCAAACATTAACTCAATAGATTTAAAAAATATTATATGGAAATCATTTAGTGGATTTCTTCCAACTTTTTTAACAATGTTTGTTTTAGCAATTCTAATTAGCTTTGAAAATATCGTAAAAACTCTAACTTTGGATTTTATAGGTGTGACACTAAGATTATTCCAGCAACTAGGAACTATCTCTGGTGCATTTAATAATCTTTTAAACTCGCAAATACATATAAAGCATTTTGCAAATTTAGATAAAAACAAAGTATCGGTAAATAGAAATAATTATGTACCCGATTCTAAGGAGTATCCCGAATTAGCAGTAAAAATTGACAACTTAAAATTTAAATATTTCAATAGCGATGAATATATTTTTAGTAATATTGATTGCGAAATCAAACTCAATGAACATACTTTAATTACTGGGGCAAACGGAACAGGAAAGAGTACCTTACTCGGATTAATTGCGGGTGTTTTAATAGCAAACGAAGGCATTATTCATGTTTCATCTTCAAAGTTTGGCTATATAGGAGCAACTCCTTTTATATTCAATAATTCTCTTAGAGAGAACCTAATTTACGGAAATCCAGAAATAATATCTGATGAATTATTGATAAATAAAATGAAAGAATTTGATTTGTTTAAAGAAGAATCTAGTTATGATCTAGATCGTTTAGTGAGTAATAAATCATTATCTTCCGGGCAGATGCAAAAGATTGCATTTATTAGAGCTTTAATTGGAGGTATTGATATTTTACTATTAGATGAATCTACTTCAAATCTCGATGTTAAAACCAAAGATTTTATATTTAATATTTTAGAAAATGAAAAAATTACAGTTATCAATTCAACCCATGATCCAGCAATGTTCAAAAATGCAAATAACCACATAAAGGTTGAAATAGTAAACGATGAAAGAAAACTTATAATCAGTTAAATATTTATATAAATTGTTTTCTTTTTAAATATGAGCTTTTAATGAAAAATTTTATAGTATGCTAATCAGCTTTCAAAAATTAAAAGAATATATGCTTTTTGTTTCAATATTCAAATTTGTAGGTGTTAAAGATAAAATATTGCAATTTATAAATGATTTGAATATTTCAAAAGTTGAATTAAGTTCATTATTTTTATTAGTCAATCTATCATATCCATCAAAACCTACAAGATAAATATTTTGAGCTTTACTACTTTTAGAGGCAATGGCCAAAGAATAAGTAAGGGCAAGCGCGTTGGGTAAAATACAGTAATTTTCTTTTGTTAGAAATTTATCCTTTTCTAGTTTTATATCATAATGAAGAATGTTTGGGTAATCTAACTCAATAGATTTATTCAAATTTGGCACTATAAATGGTGTTTTATTATTGCTAGTTTTTAACTTTGATGAAAGCCTGTGAGGGTGACAAGAAACCCTAAAATCTATTAAATCCTCTGATATCTTATTATGATTATTTAATTGAAGGACCGTTAGATTAAAGCTTTTAATAAATTTCTCAATTTCCAAACTATACTTATCAGCCGTTTTGCCTCCTCCAATAATTAAAAAGCTTTCATTTTTTAATTTTTTTTGATTAAGAGTATCATCCTTATTTAAAAGCGAATAGTAATTAAAGTATTGCTCTTTAAAATCTGGATTATAGGATTCGCTATTTTGAGAATTTTCAAGATCTAATGAACCTAAAGAATCTATCAAAGATACCTTGTCATTTACATCAAAATCTAGATCTTTTGTTAAATCTTGTATATAGGATGGATGGACCTTATTAACACCAGCAAGAAAATAATAAGGACTTGAACCCCATTTGTGTTTGTTTTTTAAAGGATAAAAATAATTTTCTAACAAAGTAATAAGTTCTACTTTCTTTTCTGTTTTAAGTTTTGAAAAATAAAAAATAGCATCCTCTGTAAGAGTGTTTCCAGGGCCTCTTCCCATTCCCGTCATTGTCATATCTACCCATTCGACTCCAGCATCAACTGCCTCAACAGTGTTTGCCAAGGCAAGGCCCATGTTGTTGTGGGCATGTATACCAATTGGAAATTTTATAGATTTTTTTAAACTACTAACTAATTTGTTGATTTGGCTTGGAATCATACAACCAAGACTGTCTGCAAAATAAAGTGAATAAAGTTCTAAGCCTTTAGTATCTGAGGAAAATTTCTCAATTATTTTTTCATCAAGATTATGTGATTGCATAATATTTATTGCTAATTTAAACCCTTTATTAATTAAGTTCTGAGCTAATTCAATCGAGTGATTTAAATCTTGGATGTGTGTTGCTATTCTTACAAAATTTAATCTAGAGCTTGAAGAATTTAATGGAAAAGAATTATTAATAATTTCTAAATCCAATGTATTATTTTGCACAAAATCACTTACATTCACCATTACACCAATATTGAAATCTTCTCCTAGGGACAAGCTTTCGAGAGTAGCTTCACGTGTGTAGGCAAATTCTCCTAACCATTCTTTAGAATTTGGGAATCTAAAACCCAGTTCAATATTTTTTATTTCTAGGTTTTTGCACACGCTGAGATATTCCTCCACAAGTGATCTATCAAAATCCCAAGAATTGTGATATCCACCATCTCTTAACGTGCACTCTATAAAATTTATACTTTTCAATTAAACGCCTTGCTATATGATTCTATAATAAATTTAGTGAAAATAGTAGGCTTAATTCCAGCACGATTAAAAAGTACAAGATTTCCAAGAAAGCCTTTAGAGTTAATTGAAGGCTTGCCAATGTTTGCGCACGTTTATTTTAGATCTAAATTAGCAAATTTAGATGAAGTGTATGTATGTACAGATAGTAATGAAATTTTGGATAAAGCTAAAAATTTAAATGTACCTGTAATATTGACTTCTAAAAACCATAAAAATGGAACAGATAGGTGTGCAGAAGCTGCAAGTAGATTGTCTTTGAATAACAATAATTTAATAGTAAATGTTCAAGGAGATGAACCATTGATTAGTCCTGTATTGATTAATAAAGTGATAAAAAATTTTAAACCAAATTTTATGGATATTCTATTTCCCTATCTTGAGATTAACAAAAATGAAGCATTGGGGTTTGTGAAATTGGTAAGCAATAAAAATGGAAAAGTTCTATATATGAGCAGATCTGATATACCAAATAACTTTAGAAAAAATATAACTTTAAAATCACAAGTAGGAGTGACATTATTTACAAAAAAAGCACTTGATATTTTTTCAAAAAATAAATCAATAAATGAAGATACTGAAGGTATCGAGCTTTTAAGAGTTTTAGAAACCGATTTAAAAATGTACTGTTTTAAAACAAATTTAAAATCTAAATCTGTGGATTATCCAGAAGATTTAACTTATGTTAAACAAGCTATGAAAGAAGATTCTTACTTGAATAAATATGCAAAATAAAAATCATATTTGTTTTGATCTTGATGGTGTATTGATTGAATCAGTTGATTTAATGAAATATAGTTGGGAAAATACAGTAAATTTTTTCGAAGTCGATATTAACTTTGAAGAATTTTACAAATTTATAGGATTATCTCTTGAAGATATTGTGAAAAATTTAGAACTTCCAAACGGTTATGAATTAATAAAATATTATAAAATGATATCAGCTACCAATTTAGACAAAATAAAAGTTAAAGAAAAAACTATAGAAAATCTAAAAAATTTTTCTAAAAATTACAAAATTTCTATTTATACCTCTAAAACACAAGAAAGAGTTGATAAAATAATTGATTTATATTTTAAGTCAATAAATTTTGATTCAATCTTAACATCTGATAACGTAAAAAATCCGAAACCAGATCCTGAAGGTTTGATTAAAGTATGTAATTTAGTCAATTCTTTTCCTGAACAAACCCTTTATGTTGGAGATACAAATTATGATTTTTTAGCCTCTGAAAAAGCTAACATCGATTTTGTTTATGCTAGTTGGGGGTATGGTGAAGTTGAAAATTCAAGGTATAAAATTGAAAATATTGAGCAACTATCAAAATTACTTTAACTTTTTTTGAATTTATCAGAAAGTTTTTTAAAAAAATAAATAGGATTTTTAATCAATAATATTAAATACGTCTGGAACAATGTGTAATACAAATAATCTTTACACTTTTGGTACTTACTGTTGTCAAAAGCTGTTATCGAATCAATTAGAAAGTCTGAAGCTACGTTTTTCATGTAATTATCTTTAAATTTTGAATCTATAAGAGTTGTAGAGTAAGAATTAAATTTAAATATATATTCTCTTCTAACACGATGGGACCATTCGACATCTTCAGCTTGTCTCCAGACTAGAGATTCGTCAAATTTATATTTTGAAGCTACATTTTTTTTTAAAATAAAAAACGCACCTGATATATACATGTACTTACTTAAATGAGAAATTTCATAAGGTAGTAGTTTTTGATTTGTTTTTAAAATATATTTATCAAATCTATTTCGGTTGACTCTTGATAGATTCCAATCATAATGCCTCTCTCCATTTTTTTTTAATATTTTATTTGAAAGCACATCAAAATTATGACCAAACTTTTTTAGACCTTCATACCAACCTAAATCAAGTGTTAAATAATCATGCATACAAACTAACAAATCAAATTTAGCATTCTCGAAAAAAATATTTCTTTTTTTTGTAATCCAGCCATCTTTTATTGATTCATCAAACTCAATGTGATTTAAATTTCTATTTTTGTAATGATCATTCCCACCAATAATTATGATTTCATAATTTGGAATCTTTTGATTTTCAATACTTTTTATTGATTTTTTAGCTTCATTTTCGTTACCTGGGTAAGTTAAAATACCAAAGGAAATATCCATGTGGCCAGAGGCAGAATCGAACTGCCGACCCCTTGTTTTTCAGATAAAGGCAGACCACTTGACCTTATCTTATTGTAACTTATTCATTGTTAGTTTTCGCTCATTACATAGAGCTTGTATCAAGTAACGAGCAGTAAATAAATCACAATGATAAAACCTAACTGACCCAGTTTTGACCCAGTAAATAACTTCCTAAGTTCCTAACTTCCTAGTGGTAAATACATTTTGGGAGTTTTAGGAGGCTATAAAAAAGAACTGCATAGGTCATATGTGAACTTTCTTTTGTGTAAATTTCAATTTATCCAACTAATTGACAAACATTTATTGAAAAATTTTTATAACCCATGCAATAGCCTTACAGAATTTTAAAATATTTTAATGCACGAATAGCTAAATATAAGATAATAAAGAAGCTGACTATCGCAAGAATGATGTTTGTAATACTGGTCCCTCTTGGAACGTAAGTAACAATACTAACAATACCAACTCCGCTCCATAGAAGTACTTGAACAAATTCTTTTTTTCTCTCTTTTGGCTCATTTGTTTTTTGATATCTTTTAAGAGATTTTTCAATTATATTGGCTAGAGCTTCAAACAATTTTATGTCCTTTTCTTATATTGTGGCCAGAGGCAGAATCGAACTGCCGACCCCTTGTTTTTCAGACAAGTGCTCTA
>FUFK010058730.1_pt1 | contig 10737 bp, 7 predicted proteins | sample 1021851 | NCBI WGS metagenome assembly FUFK01 (sample SAMEA51879418, study PRJEB19060) | metagenome
GAATTTTATGCCTTTATGATCAATTTCCAAAACGTTTTGGAAATCTGTATTTTTCTGGTCATTCAGGTTTTTTCCTAATTGATAATTCTTATCGGAGAAGCGCAATGTATAAAACGTTGTATACAGTGTTGGTTTCGTTTTTAACGATTTCGGTAGCAACAGGATTAACTGCTGCCGAATACAAAGGTCCAAATTTAAGCGGGCAGACGGTCTCGATTGCAGGTCCATGGCTGACAGGAGAAGAAGAAAATTTTGACAAGGTCAATGCTTATTTTGAAAAAGCAACCGGTGCCAAAGTGGACTATGCCGGTTCTGACAGTTTTGAGCAGCAGATTGTGATTGACATCAAGGCAGGGAGTCCTCCGAATCTCGCTGTTTTTCCTCAACCGGGGCTGGCAGCAAACATGGCCGCCATAGGGGGATTGGTTCCGCTTGGTAATGACATGGAAAACTGGGTCAAAAACAATTATGCGGCAGGACCGTCCTGGGTGGATCTTGGCACCTACCCGGACAAGAACGGGAACGATCAGTTTTACGGTTTTTTCTACAACGTCAACGTCAAGTCTCTGGTTTGGTTTGTCCCGGAAAACTTTGAAGCAGGCGGTTATGAAATTCCAAAAACCATGGAGGAATTGATTGCTCTCAGTGATCAAATTGTCAAAGACGGGGGAACCCCCTGGTGTATCGGACTGGGCTCCGGGGACGCAACCGGCTGGCCCGCAACGGACTGGGTGGAAGACATCATGCTCAGGACCCAGACTCCGGATGTCTATGACGGTTGGGTGGCGAACACAGTAAAGTTCAATGATCCACGGGTGGTCAATGCCATCGAAACTTTTGGAAAGTTTGCCAAGAATAATGATTATGTTGAAGGCGGGTCCCGTGCGGTGGGTGCAACGGATTTCCGTGATAGCCCCAAGGGGATGTTCACCGTGCCGCCGAAGTGCTACATGCACCGTCAGGCAAGTTTCATCCCTGCATTCTTTCCAAAAGGCGTTGAAGTCGGAACGGATGCGGACTTCTTTTACTTCCCTGCATTCGAGGCCAAAGCGGCTCAATTGGGGAACCCGGTTCTTGGGGGAGGCACATTGATGGCGATTACCAAAGACAGTCCTGCGACTCGTGAATACATGAAGTATCTCCAGCATCCCAAGTCACACGAAATCTGGATGTCTGATAAAGGTTTTCTTACCCCCCACAAGGGAGTCGACCTAAATGCCTACTCCAGTGGTATCTTGCGCAAACAGGGTGAAATCCTGCAGAACGCAACCACCTTCCGTTTTGACGGTTCGGATCTGATGCCCGGAGCGATCGGCGCAGGTACCTTCTGGAGCCAGATGGTGTTCTATGTCAGTGGTGCTTCGGCACAGAAAGTGGCGGACAACATCCAAAACAGTTGGGACGCGATCAAGTAAATCCAGTTTTATCTCGTTCCCATCCTTTTTGGGGCGGTTGAACTTTAGCCGCCCCATCCTCCTCTTTCTATCCCCAAAGTGTTGTGATCGCTCAACTGCTTGACGCGGTTTTCGCGGTGTTTTTCGGAGTGGGCGCCTGCTTTCTTTATTTCATAGGCAGTCATTTTGTGTTGGAACACATTTTTGCTGACAGCAAAGGGGCAAACGGTGCGGTGATCAGCCGGGAAAGTCTGCGCAACCTCTTGCGTCCGTGGATTTTTTTGCTCCCAGCAGTTTCCATGCTTTTCATCTACCTCGTTTACCCCGTCTTCGAAACGCTGCGCCTGAGTTTTCATGATTTCACCGGTGAGCGTTTTGTCGGTTTCCGCAATTACCATTGGGCGGTCCAGGATCCGGAACTGCTGCAGGCGATTGGCAACAATGCAATGTGGCTTGTGGTCGTGCCAACCTTGAGTGTGTTCTTCGGGTTGTTGGTGGCCGTGTTGGCCGACCGGGTCTGGTGGGGAGGATTTGCGAAATCCATGATCTTCATGCCGATGGCCATATCTTTTGTGGGGGCAAGCGTGATCTGGAAGTTCGTCTATGATTTCCGAGGGGCGGACTCAGAACAGATCGGCAGCCTAAACGCATTGGTAATGTTTTTCGGAGGAGAGCCGGAAGCCTGGATTACGATACCCTTCTGGAATAATTTTTTCTTGATGATCATCCTCATCTGGATCCAAACCGGATTTGCGATGGTGATTTTGAGTGCGGCCCTCCGCGGTGTGCCGGAAGAAACCCTGGAGGCGGCAAGCATCGATGGAGCAAATGAGATCCAGGTATTTCTCAAAATCATGGTTCCCCAGATCATGGGTACGATTCTGGTGGTCTGGACCACGATCACCATCATTGTTCTTAAAATTTTCGACATCGTTTTGGCGATGACCAACGGCCAGTGGGGAACGGAGGTGTTGGCCAATATGATGTTTGACTGGATGTTCCGAGGGGGAGGGGATTCAGGACGGGGAAGCACCATCGCCCTCTTNATCATGATTGCCGTGGTACCGGTGATGATCTGGAACATCCGCCGTTTTCGCAGTGAGGAGGAATCATGATGAGTCATCGGATTCCCCTGCTGAATCTCAGTGTTGGACGGCTTTTGGTGCATCTCAGCCTGTTGATGCTGGTCACGGTTTGGGTCCTGCCGAGCATGGGGCTGTTGATCAGTTCCCTCCGGGACAAGGATCAACTGGCCATCACCGGTTGGTGGACCGCCTTCACCACCACGTCCCAAAATGCTTTCGGCCGAACCGGTGTGGCAGGGGAAGAAGTTCTGCAGGAGGGAAGATATGTCCTCTCGGGAAGTTTTTTTGAAGCGGGCTCCAAGACCATCCAGAGCTACAACACGAATTTTCGCAAACTGGACGCATATCGTTCAGGCGAGCCGATGACCATGAAAGACGGCAGCTTCTTCACCCTCCATGCAGATGGCAGCTATGACTGGAAGTCTGAAAAACCCTTCAAACACAAAAGGGGGAAACGTATCTTCTACGTCGCCAAGGTTCCTCCGACTTTCAGTTTGGATAATTACCTGGAGGTGCTCAGTGCTGAAGGAATAGGGCAATCTTTTGTAAATACCTTTGTGGTGACGATACCTGCCACGATCATTCCGATAACGATCGCAGCCTTTGCTGCCTATGCTTTTGCCTGGATGCGTTTTCCGGGACGACAATTTTTATTTGTGGTCGTGGTGGGTTTATTGGTCGTGCCTTTACAGATGTCCCTGATTCCACTTCTGAGAATGTACAATGACATCGGGGCTTNTTTCGGTGTTTCAGGGAAATCTTACCCAGGAATCTGGCTTGCCCATACAGGTTTTGGACTGCCTTTGGCAATTTATCTCCTGCGAAACTACATGGGAACCCTGCCCAAGGAAATCATCGAATCAGCAAGNATTGATGGAGCCAACCACTTCCAGATCTTTACCAGGCTTGTGGTTCCTCTGTCGGTTCCTGCATTGGCTTCATTTACGATTCTCCAATTCCTCTGGGTTTGGAATGACCTGTTGGTTGCACTGGTTTTTCTCGGCAAGAGCGATGACCAGATCGTACTCACCTCAAAGATGCGCGAACTCTTGGGATCCCGAGGAGACAACTGGGAAATCCTCACCAGCAGTGCCTTCATTTCCATTGTTGTTCCGCTGATCGTGTTTTTTGCCCTTCAAAGGTATTTTGTTCGTGGATTGGTCNCAGGTTCGGTCAAAGGAGGCTGATGAATATTTNAAAATANGGTGTTTTGGTTTAAAGGTTTGCGGAAGAGGATTCCCACCAGATAATCTGTCTTCCTTATNTTTTTCANNAAAGTGGAATGAACGANATCNNCACATCCANTCAGCAAGAAAACGACCTCAAGACCATTCAATCTCTTTTGNCGGGAGATTGCCATTCTCCCANGGTCTTGGCTCGGATTTCATGANGAACCGGGGGAACCNAAGCAAAATGAATGGGTTGTCCGGGTTTGGGAACCTTCTGCAGTTGAAGTCAAGATTGACTGGAATCCGGGAAAAAACCATGCCGTAGGNGAGCCGATGCAGAGGCTTGACGACGCAGGCATCTTTGAATGGCGGGGCAGAAGTTTGTCCAATCGGTCTCCTTACCTGCTCCATTGCCGTTTTGAGGACGGTTCTCATTATCGCCGGTACGACCCTTATTATTTCGAAGTGCATTTTGAGGAGCTGGACCAGCATCTTTTCGGAGAAGGAACCCATCTTAGGTTGTTTGACAAACTCGGTGCCCACCTGATGGAAGTCGAAGGGATACGGGGAACACGGTTCACGGTCTGGGCTCCTAATGCCAAACGCGTCAGTGTGGTTGGTGAATTCAATCACTGGAACGGGCTGCAGCACCCGATGCAGGCCATCGGCAGCAGCGGCATCTGGGAACTCTTCCTTCCCGGAATCGGCGAAGGGATGCTTTATAAATTCGAGATCAAAGGTCAAAACGGTGAAGTTTTTCTCAAATCCGATCCCTTTGCCTTTGCCTCGGAAATCCGTCCCTCGACCGCATCCAGGGTTGCAAATTTGGAAGATTATGTCTGGCAGGACNAANCCTGGATGGAGAANCGCACCCGNCNGGACCCGCTCAAGCANCCGATCAACATCTATGAAGTNCATCTCGGATCCTGGAAACGTAAAGCCGACCAGGAAAATCGTTTTCTGACGTACCGCGAAGCAGTTGAGGAATTGATTCCTTATACCAAGGAAATGGGATACACCCACCTCGAACTAATGCCTCTGGCGGAGCATCCGTTGGACGCCTCATGGGGTTATCAGGTGACCGGCTATTTCGCGCCTTCGTCTCGATACGGCAGTCCTGCGGATTTCATGTATTTTGTCGATCAATGTCATCAGCATGGTTTGGGGGTGATCATGGACTGGGTNCCGGGACATTTCCCCACGGACTCCCATGGACTCGCCCGATTTGACGGCACCGCCCTTTATGAGCATGAAGANCCANGNANAGGNANGCATNAGGAGTGGGGCACGCTGGTATTCAATTACGGACGCAACGAGGTCCGGAATTTTCTCATTTCCAACGCGCTCTTCTGGTTCGAAAACTATCATCTCGACGGGATCCGGGTGGATGCGGTGGCTTCAATGCTTTACCTGGATTACAACCGGGAATCCGGAGAATGGCTGCCCAACCATTATGGTGGTCGGGAAAACCTGGAAGCCGTCACCTTCATCCGGCAACTGAACCGGGTTCTCTTTGAAAAATTCCCGGGGATTCTTTCCATTGCCGAAGAATCCACAGCCTGGGCCGGAGTCAGCCATCCTACCTATACCGGAGGACTGGGATTCAACCTCAAATGGAATATGGGTTGGATGAATGACAGCTTGAGATACATGGAAAAGGACCCGGTTTACAGGAAATACGAGCATCAACTGATGACCTTTTCGATGATGTATGCCTTCAGCGAAAACTTCGTGTTAGCCCTGTCCCATGACGAGGTGGTCCACGGAAAGCGCTCACTGCTGGAAAAAATGCCCGGGGATGAGTGGCAGAAACGGGCCAACCTTCGATTGTATCATGCGTATTTGATGGGGCATCCTGGTAAGAAACTGATCTTCATGGGCGGAGAATTCGGTCAATGGCGGGAATGGGACGAAAAAGTCAGTCTCGACTGGCATCTGCTGGAAAATGANGGNCATCGCCAACTCCAGCACTTTTGCCGAGAATTGAACCGGCTTTACCTGCGCTTGCCCGCGCTCTACAGCAATGACTTCGATTGGAGCGGATTTCGCTGGATCGATCACAGTGACCAGGATAACAGTGTGCTCGCCTTCTTACGAGTGCCCGCCGTTGGTTATGAGGGAAGTGAGGACTTGGAGCATAACGGTTCCAATTCCGCTCCCGTGGCCTTTGTTTTCAACTTCACACCGGTCCCGAGAAGGGGTTACCTGTTGGGACTTCCTGAAGCAGATGCGTACCATAAAATTTTTGATACGGACGATCCCTGGTTTGGCGGTTCGGGTTTCAGCAGCCAGTCCCGGATTACGGTGGAAAATCATCNCAGCCACGGATTTCCCTGCAGGGTTTCTCTGGATCTGCCTCCGCTGGCGGCATTGATGCTCCAGCCAGGTTGATTTTTCACGAATGAAGAAAACTTGTTTTGGGATACAAGGCCAAGATGAAGATTTTGGCATCAATCCCTTCATCCTATTTTAATTGTTTTTAAGATGCCGCAGAACCGTCCTGAAATGGAAAAAATCTGGGATTTGATTGCCGATTACCGGCGTATGGACAGCGAGGGGCTGATTCACTCGATGGCCCATCATCTGGAATTTTCCCAGTGCAAAAACCGTTATACCGCAGAGGACTTTGATGTTTACCGGAGTCTGGCCACTTCCCTTCGTGACCGCCTGGTTGAATTTTGGAACGACACCCAGCAGACCTATCACCTGAACCCGATCCGCCAGGTCTATTACCTCTCTTTGGAATACCTCATCGGACGCAGTCTGCGCAACAATTTGATCAACCTCGGGATCTATGAAGAATGCCGGGAAGCGCTGAGGCTGATTGGTTANGAGTTGGATGAGATCGAGGAAATGGAAGTTGATGCCGGGCTTGGCAATGGAGGTCTGGGGCGTCTGGCGTCCTGCTTTCTGGATTCGATGGCGACCCTCCAACTTCCTGCCCATGCTTACGGGATCCGTTATGAATTCGGAATTTTTGAGCAGATCATCGAGCGCGGAGAGCAGAAGGAAACCCCGGACAACTGGCTCAGTCAGGGATATCCCTGGGAAATTCCACGCTGGGAGGTGCTTTACCCGGTCCAATTCTACGGATACGTTCAGAGTCGTTGGGATGACGAAGGACGTGAGTGGCGACAATGGGTGGGAGGGGAGTCCGTTTTAGCGATGGCATACGATGTCCCGATCAGCGGTTTTCAAAACCGCACGGTCAACAACCTCAGACTCTGGTCCGCNCGGGCACCCAGGGCTTTTGATTTTCAGATCTTCAACCGTGGGGATTACATGCAGGCGGTTGAGGAAAAACAGCGCAGTGAAACCATATCCAAAGTCCTTTATCCCAACGACCAGGGATTTTCAGGCAAGGAACTGCGTTTGAAACAACAGTATTTTTTTGTCTCCGCTTCCCTCCAGGACATCATCCGACGTTTCAAAGCCCATCATTCGGATTTTTCAACCTTCCACCAATGGGTTGCGATCCAACTCAATGACACCCACCCCTCGATTGCCGTTCCGGAACTGATGAGACTGCTTGTGGACGAGGAAGGTCTTGAGTGGTTTGAAGCCTGGGAAGTGGTGGTTCAGGTTTTCGGCTACACCAACCACACGGTTTTNCCCGAAGCCCTGGAACGTTGGTCATCCTCAATGTTGGGGCATCTGCTGCCGAGACATCTTGAAATCATTCATGAAATCAACCGTCGTTTCATTCAAAAAGTCCGGATCAGCCACCCCGGGGATGAGGACNTGGTCAAAAGGGTTTCCCTGGTGGAGGATGGACCTGATCCGCAGATACGGATGCCCTATCTCAGTATCATCGGCAGTCATGCGGTGAACGGTGTGGCGGCTTTGCATACGAAATTGCTGAAAGATACCGTTTTCCGGGATTTCTACAAACTTTTCCCCGAACGTTTNTTCAACAAAACCAACGGCATCACCCCNAGGCTCTGGCTGATGCAGGCCAACCCGGAATTAGCCGAATTGATCAGCAGTCGGATCGGCCATGACTGGGAAAAAAACCTGGAGGAACTTCGCGGCCTGGAACCCTTTCAGGAAGACNAGACGTTCCGCAAAGAATGGCGTGAGTTGAAACAATTGAAAAAACAGCAGCTGATTCGCTGGCTGGAAAAAAAGAATGGGTATTTCCTCAACCCGGATTCCATGTTCGATGTCCAGATCAAAAGAATCCACGAATACAAGCGGCAACTCCTCAACCTGCTTTACACCGTTTATCTTTATAACAAATTGAGGAGGGACCAAGATTTCAAGCCCGAACCGCGGACGGTGATCCTGGCAGGAAAAGCCGCACCCGGATATTTTGCGGCCAAACTGATCATCAAACTCGCTCATGACATTGCGGAAGTGATCAACAAGGATCCTCTCACTTCAGCAAGGCTTCAACTGGTTTTCGTTGAAAATTATGGAGTCACCGTAGCAGAAAAACTGATCCCCGCTACGGACCTTTCCCAGCATATNTCGACAGCAGGCACCGAAGCTTCGGGGACAGGCAANATGAAATTTTCCCTCAATGGAGCTTTGATTCTCGGAACCCTCGACGGGGCGAATATCGAGATTTTGGAAGAAGTCGGGGAGAAAAATCTCTTTGTCTTCGGCATGGATTCCGAAGCCGTTCAGAGGCTTCGCTCGGAGGGCTACCAGCCAAGTCATTTTCTGGAAACGAATCCTGAACTAGAAGAGGTGCTGAAAATGATCGAATCGGGTTTTTTCAATCCGAAACATCCCGAACTCTACCGGGAACTCTGTAACGGGCTCCGGGAACATGACCACTTCATGCTTTTGGCAGATTTTGAGTCTTATTGTGAGGTTCAGGAAAAGGTCATTGAAGCCCGAAAAGATCCGGAAGAATGGACCCGGAAATCGATCATGAACACCGCGGGGTCCGGGAAATTTTCCAGTGACCGGACGATACGCGAATATGCCCAAGAAATTTGGAATGTTGAAGCAATGCCGACGGAACTCCACGGACACAAAATCCAAACCTGAATCGTCTTAACCCTTTTAAACCTGAATTGAAGCAATGATACAGAATCAGCCGCCGGATTGGTGGAAACATGCCGTTTTTTACCAGATCTACCCACGAAGTTTTTACGACAGCAACAATGACGGCATCGGTGACCTGAATGGAGTGATTGAAAAACTTGATTACCTCAATGATGGTCAGGGAGGAGGGCTTGGCATCGACGCAATTTGGTTTTCCCCGATCTTCAAATCTCCCCAAAGGGATGTCGGTTATGATACCAGCGATTACTGTGATATCGATCCGGGTTATGGGACTTTGGCCGATTATGACCGTCTAGTGGAGGAATGCCATCGCCGTGGAATCCGGATCGTACTCGATCTGGTCCTGAACCATTCTTCTGATCTCCATCCCTGGTTCCAAGAATCGAAACAGAATAGAACCAACCCGAAACAGGATTGGTACGTTTGGGTTGATCCCAAAGACGATGGCTCAGTTCCGAATAACTGGCTTTCGTTGTTCGGAGGGAAGGCATGGACCTTCAATGAAACGCGCGGGCAGTATTACATGCACAGTTTTCTCAAGGAACAGCCCGATCTCAACTGGTACAACCCCGAGGTCCGTGAGGAATTGGCGAAAGTGGTTCGGTTCTGGATGAACCGTGGAACCGACGGATTCAGGTTGGATACGGTCAATTTCTTCGCCTATGACCAGCAGCTGCGTGATAACCCTCAAAGGGATCCTTCTGAACCGATTCTCGAGAAAGGGCAGGCAAAAAATCCTTATTTTCATCAGAACACCATCTACTCCAAGGACCGTCCGGAAAACCTGGAATTCATCCATTTCTTAAGGGAACTGTTTGATGAAATCCCGGGGACGACTTCGATTGGAGAAATGGGCAGCAATTTTGGCTTGGAAGGGACCATAAGGAACACGGCAGAATACGTGAAAGGTCAGAAGCATCTTCATATGGCTTATACCTTTGCAATGTTAAGTACTGAAATGAACGCAAGTTATTTCTCCAAAATCGTGGAACTGACAGAACACCATTTTCATGATGGATGGCCCTGTTGGTCCTTGGGGAACCATGATACTAGGAGGCTGATGAGCCGTTTCGAATGCAAAGGGGAACGCGAGGGCTTCCAACAGATGTTACTGATGCTTCTGCTTTGCCTGCGGGGAACCCCGATTCTTTATTACGGTGAAGAACTGGACATGGAAGAGATTATTTTGGATCGGGAGCAAATCCAGGATCCNCTTGGGATTTATTTCTGGCCNGAGCACAAGGGCAGGGATGGTTGTCGNACTCCTTTTCCCTGGAACTCCGGCGAACCCAACCAGGGTTTCAACCAGGGAGCAGAGCCCTGGCTTTCAGGAACAAGTCCGATCTGTCTGGATCAGGCGGAGGAAATGCAGGAGAGCACCCTGCATCTGCTTCGGGAAATGCTCAAAATCCGGAAATCCGAACCGGCCTTGCAATCAGGGTCCTATCGGTTGCATCTGCTTCAGGAAGGCTGTCTCATCTTTCAACGTGAAACGGATCAACAAAGGATCTCCGTAGCAGCCAATTTTTCGGTAGTTGAACAAAGACTGGATCAAGATTTTTCCAATTTCAGCGATTTGACTCCTAAAACAATGAGTCGGCGGGGAAGGGTTGAAGGAAAAGGTCTGGTCCTTCCGCCATCAGGATTTTTCATTGCAAAGTATTAGTTTGAACGATTCTTTGCTGTCCCAGGAGTGGATCAACCGTCGAATTGCGGTGAAATGGAATCTCCCGCACTTCCAAAAATTCTTCCATGGTTTGCAATGATGCTCTCATCTGTAAGTGCTCTGCATGCTTTAAGGTTTTCTAGCGTTCTGTCTTCGTTTTCGGCCATCATCTTGCTGAAGCCAACCACATCCGCAGCAAGAATGGCTGCCAATTTTCTTCGGGGCTTAGAGTCATTCATATGAAAAATTGAATAAGCAATGAAAACAGCTAACAGTAAATGATTTATATGGTTGAAAACTCTACCAAAAATCTAATTTGATGATCTTTATGAAAAAAACGAAAGTCATATATGCATGTATGCAGGAATCAATGGCAATCAAAACTTGAATCTTTTATGTTTTTAATT
>FUFK010067103.1_pt1 | contig 10737 bp, 14 predicted proteins | sample 1021851 | NCBI WGS metagenome assembly FUFK01 (sample SAMEA51879418, study PRJEB19060) | metagenome
TAAGGCTAACGATCTGGANAAGGGCATNTTAGGAACNACTCANCANTTNACNAATGTTGCNAAANCNGAGCANGGNAAAGGNGGAAACCCAGATCAGAGGTTATTNAATGAGGTAAACCANATNAAAACTTCAGCTGAGAAGTTTATCGATTTACTTTCTAAAAATAACTCACCGATTGCCCAGAAGGGTTTATTGGATTTACATTTGTATATTTTACAGAAATTTGAAGAGCCAAATTTCAAAGAATATATGAAATCCAAAACTAAGGCTAAGCTGAGATTTTTTCCAGTAATTAACAATCAAGAATTTGATGTTACTACAGGGGATTTTCATAAGTATGTTAGTAACTTCAAATAAATTGGGCTCAAGTCGATTATTCCTGGATAGCTTCCAAGATGTTAAGCGGTAACTGGCAATTGCCCAATAAGAACCAAGACTAATAACTTGGTTAACTACAGGGGGTCTCTGGTACAAAAACCAGAGATCCCCTTGGTGTTTCTNGGTGTCAACNACAANTTTTAATAATAAATTTTTTAAATTTTTGGNAATGGGCTTTGACCCCTAACAACCCCCAAAAAAGGACTAAAGGCTCTAAAGGTCAATAAGGTGTTGCTCCGCAACCCTCAGATTTTCCCATAGGTACTACACAAATTTTTTCTGGGTACACCCTATGCGTGTGCCAGGGGGGTAGTCCTATATACTATATATACGGAAGCCAGAAAATCCCCAAAGTTCATGTTAACTACACTCGGGGCTATATTTCAGGGCTAGATATTCCGACAATATTCCTGGGAATACCCTATATACCCACTTGTAAATATATGCCTAGGATATATGTATAGGCTCCCTGGGGGGTTCCTATGAACATTATACACCCCACGTTCAATTTTGTCTATGTCTATAGTGTCGCAGTCTAAATTATCTGAAAATAATACTTGACAAAATTGATATCCGTCCTTATAATAGGAAATACATATTATTCAAAGGACACACAACACAAACTACAGCCAATAGGCGAAAAGGGGTCATCACGAATAATTAAATAACTATGAAATTCGAGGCAAACATACCCAGTTATCTTAGAACAGGACAAGGAGTATTCCCTGTCAGGGGTAAACGTGCAACCAAAGTAGAGAAAGAGACTAATTTTTTTAAATTAATGGAGAAAGGTGTTAACATGCCTGTCTCAAATGAGGTGAAAGGCAGCGAATCTGCACTTCTGGGCTCACCAGGGATGAATGAACCTATGAGTGAGGGTAATTTTCTAGAGAAAATGCAGAATAAGATGGCAGCTGTACCAGCAGATGAGGATCTAGGACCGAAAAAATTCCCTAGAGATCCAAATGTTAGACCAGCGATGCCTACGTTACCCGAAAGAAGGGTAACACCACCAGAAACTTTGGAAGCAANAGCCGAGAATGAGGAAGATCAAGATATTATCATCNGCTAAGAGACTTCCATTCAAAGAATTAATGGAGATTATAAATGCAAACAATGGATTCTTCTATAACAAAGACTCAAAAAAGAAACTTGACCGATATGCAGGAGAAGTTTCTAGACGTATTATTCGGAGAGGCACAGGGAAATCCAAGAGAGGCGGCTCGTATAGCAGGTTACTCGGAGCATAGTTATCCCGAAGTTGTAATTAGAAATCTCAAGAAGGAGATAACAGAATTAGCGGAGACTCATTTATCAACACACTCTGCAAAAGCGGCTAATAGGTTAATCACCTTACTAGATGAAGACGGCACCACACCACAAGCAAGTATTCGTCTAGCAGCCGCTAACTCAATTCTAGATAGGGTTGGGATAACAAAGAAGGATCAACTAGATATAAATATGAAAGCTATGCATGGAATATTTATATTACCAGCAAAGGACACCCCAAAAAATGATACCAACAAATAATAAAAAATATTCTAATGAACATCCTAGAGGTAAAAAACCTACTGAGGATGGTACTATCAAACTTGCTAAATCTAAACAAATGAAATTAAGAGAACTAAAATTAATGGAAGAGTTTGATTCAGCTTTAGAAAATTATATGATAAAATATGATACTGATAGTGTACCTGGTGGTGAACAAAAAAACATTTATAGAAGATTAGAGAAAAAAATATTAGGAAGAAACCGTTAATAAGTGGAATCAACAAAAATTAAAAAAAGGGCAAGAATAATACCCTTTGGTTTTAAACAGTCACAGGATCCAGAATATCTAGAACCTGTGAAAGAAGAATTAGATGCTCTTAGACAGGCAAAAGAATATTCGAAGACCTGTTCACTAAGAGAGACTGCACAATGGCTACATAGAAAAACAGGAAGATACATATCACATGTCGGACTTAAAAAAAGACTTGAACGAAATAGCACCACCGAAACCGAAGAGAGTAGTTCAGCAGAAAGCCAAGAAGTCAGTCAAACAGATTCTAGCTCGTACACGTAAGAAAGTTGCGAAGGCGGAACAGACATTGCGTTCTGCCAAGATGTCAGCAGAAAATACTAAGAACAAACTGTTAACTATCGATAAGGCATTAACAGGAAAAGACACACAGCTACTTACGGAAGATGTAATAGACAGTGCTCCCAAGAATGTAAAAGAGCACATAAATAATCAAGAAGTTATCTTTAGACCTAACTCTGGTCCACAGACAGAATTTCTTGCATCCTCTGAGAGAGAGGTATTTTATGGTGGGGCAAGAGGCGGTGGTAAATCATATGCGATGCTAGTGGATCCGCTTCGTTATTGTTCGAAAGCAAATCACAGGGCACTGTTAGTGAGGAGGACAATGCCAGAGTTGAGAGACCTGATACAGAAGTCTCAGTTATTATACTCGAAAGCATTTCCTGGTGCAAAATGGAGAGAACAAGAAAAAGAGTGGCGATTCCCTTCGGGGGCAAAGATAGAGTTTGGTTACGCAGAAAACATGACGGATGCGTTAAGATACCAAGGTCAATCATACACATGGATAGGAATAGACGAACTTCCACAATATCCTTCGCCAGATATATATAATTTTTTAAGATCTTCTTTAAGATCCGTTGATAAGGACATACCTGTCTATATGAGAGCAACAGGTAATCCAGGTAACGTAGGATCACAATGGGTACGAGAGATGTTCGTAGAACCTAGTGAACCAAATACTGCGTTTGATGTGGGGATAGATACGCCTAATGGTAAGAAGTATATTACTAGAAGATTTATTCCAGCAAAGCTACAGGATAATCCTTATCTGATGCAGACAGATGATTACTACATCATGTTGGCATCTTTACCAGAAGTACAGCGTAAACAGTTCTTAGATGGAGATTGGGATGCGTATGAGGATTCTGCTTTTCCAGAATTTAGTAAAGCAACACATGTGGTCGAACCTTTCGAGATACCTAGAGGCTGGTATAAGTTTCGTGCTGCTGACTGGGGTTATTCTTCTCCTGCTTGTGTTCTATGGTTTGCTATTGATTACAATAACAATATATGGATTTATAGAGAACTATATACTAAAAAAGTTACGGCAGATGTTTTCGCAAGACAAGTATTAAGTTTAGAGAGAGATGAATATATTCATTATGGTGTATTAGATGTTAGTACATGGGCAAGAAGAGGTGATGTAGGTCCAAGTATTGCAGAGACAATGATACAAAATGGATGCAGATGGAGACCATCAGATAGATCACCCAAAAGTAGAATTAATGGTAAGTTAGAGGTTCACAAGAGATTAAAATTAAATGATAAGGAACCAGGTATAAGAATATTCTCTACCTGCAGAAATCTAATAAGAACACTATCAACATTACCAACAGACGATAAGAATCCCGAAGATGTAGATACTAATGCAGAGGATCACGCATACGATGCATTAAGATACGGATGTATGAGTAGACCAACTCATCCTAGATTTGGAAATAGATTTAATTCATCATTACAGAATACATTCGAAGTATCAGATAACAAGTTTGGATATTAATGCCACTAAATAAAAAAGGTAAAAAAATTAAAAAATCTATGGTAAAACAATACGGCAAGAAAAAAGGTGAAGCCGTGTTTTATGCTATGGAAAATTCTGGTAAATTAAAAGGTGTCAAAAAGAAAACTTCCAGAAGTAAATAAAAAAATTTTCCCATATGATTTAGTGATCGCCTGGTGGGAAGATATCGTGGCTGATTCGATTTGGGTTGATATACCCGATATAAAAAAATCAACTACAGCAATCTGTTGTACGGTTGGTTGGCTTATGAGAAATGATGAAAAGGTTACAATTATTATGTCTGATTTTAATTTTGAATCAAACGGAGAAATAAAACAAGGTGGTGGTCATTCAACTATACCAACTAAAAATATATTAAAGATTAAAAAAATAAAAATATAACAGGAGATAACATGGAAACAAAATTTGATCCAAAGGCTAAAGTTAAGCAAGGTCAATTTAGTGATGGACCTGATGGGAAAAACCCAAACAGGGAACATACTAATATTGATTTTTCTAAACATGCACCTAGAAAGTATCAACCATTTGAGTATGATGTAAGTCAACCAAGTGAGCCAGGCTCTAAGCATGTAGATGATGCTGTATTTAGAATGGCTGATGAAAAGGATTACTAATGGAAGAAAATAATTTAGGACCTAATAGTAACTTTATACCTAAGATTTTTGCTGGTGCTAATGATAAAAATAATAAAACACTCAAAGATATTAAAGATAAAGATCTACGAGAAGCTGCAGAAAAAAAAGAAGATAAGACTGTAAAACAGAAACCTAAGAATGGTATGAATTACGGGATGAGTCAAACTAAAGCTACACCTAAATTTACGATGAATACTATATTTCAGAAAGGCAAAGATAAAGTCTACGGAGCAGTAGATTTATTAAAAAGTAAAATAGATTAAGGAGGACAACAATCATGATGAAAAGATACATGCAAGGAGAACTAGCACCTGATGCACCTAAGAGACCAAATGATCCAATGGCTATAGATCCTAACTCAAAAGTTAAGCAAGGAGATATGACTGGTGACGGTAATGATAAGAAAGGTAAATCAAAGTCAAAAGTAGATCCAGCAATCTTTAGAATGGCTGAAGAAAGAGATTACTAATTTAAATGCAAGAAGAAGAAAAGAAAGCTACCGATGAGGTCAGTGAGTCATCTCCTATTGTCGGACATATAAGAGAGAAGTTCTATCAATCAGAGAACTCTAGATTATATGATGAGAAGAGATGGTTACAGGCTTATAGAAACTATAGAGGACTATATGGTCCAGAAATGGTTTTTAGATCTAATGAGAAGTCAAGAGTATTTGTTAAGATAACAAAGACTAAAGTATTAGCAGCTTTCGGTCAGTTGATAGAAGTATTATTCTCTAGTGGTAAGTTTCCATTAGGTATTAATCCTACACAGGTTCCAGAAGAGATACCTGAGTACGCACATTTAAAACCTAAGAAACCAGAATCACAACAAGAACAGATACAGGATCCATATGGATTCAAAGGTGATGGTAGAGAGATACCACCTGGTGCTACGGCTGATATGCTGATGAAAAATCTAGCACAAGAGTTTGAGAATGTTGGTTTCGATGAGGGTCCTGCTAATCAGGGTGAACCACAGATACAACCAGCGGATATAGCTGCAAGACATCTAGAAAAATTATTACATGATCAATTAGAAGAGTCTAGTGCTATAACAGTTCTAAGACACGTATTCTTCGAGATGTGTTTATTAGGAACTGGAATATTAAAAGGTCCATTTAGTTTTGATCATACTTATCACGCATTTGATACTGGTGAAGATGCAAATGGTAATATGATAAATGTACATGTTAAAAAAATTAAAACAGTTCCAAAAGTAGAGGCAGTATCATGTTGGGATTTTTATGCAGATCCAAATGCTACTAATATAAATGATTGTGATTATGTAATACAGAGACACTCACTAAATAGACAACAGTTTTCTGATCTAAGAAAGATGCCATANTTTAATGAGGAAGCTATTGATATGTGTCTAGAAGAAGGACCAAACTATCANGTTAGAGGTTATGAATCTTCNTTATACAANAGAGAAACTGTAGAAACTATTTATAAGAATAGATTTGAGGTATTAGAGTATTGGGGTGTCATATCAAAAGAGATGGCAGAAGAGTGTGGTATAGAGAGTGATAAGAGTGTAATTAGTGTCAATGCATGGATATGTGGTGGTAAAGTATTAAGAATGGTAGAGAATCCATTCGAACCTACTAGACTACCATTTATGGTATGTCCATATGAATTAAATCCATATCAGTTCTTTGGTATTGGTGTTCCAGAAAATATGGAAGACTCACAACAGATTATGAATGGTCATGCAAGAATGGCTATTGATAATCTAGCATTGTCAGGTAATTTAGTATTTGATGTTGATGAAACACAACTAGTGCCTGGACAAGATATGAAAATTTTTCCTGGTAAGATATTTAGAAGACAGAGTGGACAACCAGGAACATCTATAAATGCTATCAAGTTTCCTAATAGTACACAGGAAAATATGATGATGTTTGATAGATTTAGACAGTTAGCAGATGAGGCAACTGGTATACCATCATATTCACATGGTACAACAGGTGTGCAGTCTACTACTAGAACTGCGGCAGGTATGTCAATGTTGATGGGTGCTGCAGCACTAAGTATTAAAACTGTAATTAAGAACGTAGATGATTATTTATTAAAACCCTTAGGTGAAAACTTGTTTCATTGGAACATGCAATTTAATGCAGATATTCCTATTATCAAAGGTGATCTTGAGATAAAAGCAAGGGGCACATCTTCACTAATGCAGAAAGAAGTAAGATCACAAAGACTTATGACATTTATGCAAACAGCTGCTAATCCAGCATTAGCACCTTTTGTTAGATGGCATACATGTTTAAAAGAAATAGCAAAAGCACTAGATATCGATCCAGATCAACTAATTAATGATCCAGAGAAAGCAGCTATCTATGCACAAATAATGGGAATGGTAAATGGAAATCAAAATAATACAACCCCTGCTGGAGAACAAAACCCTATGGACACAGTTGGAAAAGTACCTCCAGGGGCTTCAATCACAGATCCAACAGGAAATGGAGGTGGCAACATCGGAGTCGGCAATATTCCGATGCCAGGGGAAGCTGGTTTTGCTTCGCCAAATATTAAGTCTCCCAACAGCAAACAAACGCAGTAAAGAAGGTGACTAGTGGCAATACAATATTCTATATCATATGATGATAAAGGTAATCCCTCATTAGTAAAAAATACTATCGAGGGATCTAAACCAGTTATTAAAACATCATTTAATATAGGAGAGTATAAACCAGTTAGAACTGTGCAGACTGATTTTGATTTTGATAATATAAATAATGAAACAGTGTATCAGAGTTTACAGAAATATATTTATCAAAATGAAAATAACAGTGATGATTCACCAAAACAACAAAGTGAACAAGATAAATTTTTAAAACAGAGTTTTGAAGCTGCAGCAGCTAGAGATGATGATGGTAAAGTTATAGGCGGTTCAACATTTAAAGAGAAAGCAAAAATGGCTGCTGTAAATGCTTACATAGATTCAAAATTAAATCCTATTAAATCTACAATCATAGGTCAAGTTCCTGTTGTAGGAACAATATACAAAGCATTATCCCATGCTGGTTCTCAATATGTAGATCCTTATTATGATCCAGCTGATGATTATTATTATAGCACTGGATTTGGTATGTATGATGAGAGTAGAAAGGCACAAGCAGCTAGAGATGATAGATTAACAAGTTCAGGCGGTGTTAAAATAGATAATGCATATATGTATGGTAGTGATTATCAGGGAGATGATAAACCATCTGATGTAAATGCAGGTGCAAAAGCAATAGCACAAACATATCAGGCTATAGGTAGATCAAGAGATAATGGTGGTAGTCAAGAACAAAGAGATGCTGGACCAGGATTTAGTGGTGGTGGAACAGCAGCTGAAATGGGGAGTTTTTAATGGCAGTAGATTATAGAGGACAACCAATAACACAACAGACAGCATTTACCACAACTGGTTTGATGAATAGGAAACCTGAACCTATTAAACCTTTGAGAATGCAATCTGTTAGAAAACCAGAACCTAAAGTAGTACAGAAAAATTTACCAGAAGAAAGATTACCACAGATTAATTTAGAGAATTTGAGAGATGATGATAAACGAATTTTAAATATTCATTTAACACCATCTCTTAAAAATGTATTCAACAGGATATTTGGACAGGATATTTTTCCTGAGTTTGGATTAAGTGAGAACACAGTAAGTATCCCAAAAAGTATTGTTGTTGATAGATTTGGATCATTAGAAAATTTTCAAAAAATGATTCGAAGAGATGATAACAACGTGCCACCTAGTCAAGGTATAATGACTAGCCCACAAACTAATAAAACAGTTTAGAGCTACCCTTATCCATAAGGCACTCAACCCAATAGGTAAAAATAATGGAACAAGAAAAAGAAAAAGTTTCTGAAGAAGCTAAAATTAAAATGCCAACAGCTAACCCTTATAAAAAAGATAGGGGTGAAGATGATGCGGAGACCGAAGCATTTGCTAAAGGTGAATTAACTAAGTTTCAAAGGGAACAAAGAGATAAAGCAGAAACAGCAACCGAACAGAAGGACACCGATACATCTGAAGAGACTGCAGAAAAATCAGATCAAGAGGCTACTCCTATCGCTGAACGCCCTGTGAAAGCTGAAGATCGTGCTTTTAAGAAACGTTATGACGATTTGAAAAAGCACTATGATTCTACTATTAATAAACACAAGGAAGAAGTTCATTCTTTGCGTACACAATTAGAGTCAAGCACAAAACAATTTGTAGCCCCTAAATCAAAAGAAGAATTAGAGGCATGGAGAAAAGAGTACCCTGATGTTTATGATATGGTTGAAACCATAGCAATGAACAAAGCTACTACTCAATCTGCAGAACTTGAAAGTAAATTTAAAAACTTACAGGTCCAACAAGAGCAAATTAAAAAAGAAAAAGCTGAGGTAGAACTTTTAAAAATTCATCCTGATTTTAATGACATTCGTGAGAAAGACGAATTTCATCAATGGGCTGAAAAACAAGATCCTACTATTCAAGGTTGGTTGTATGATAATACATCTAACGCTAAGTTAGCTGCTAGGGCTATCGATCTATATAAAATGGATGTTGGTCAAAGTAAACTAACTAAGAAAGAAGAGAAGGATGTTAAGAAAGAAGCTGCTAAGGCAATTTCTAAAACTAGAAAAGCTGTAGACTCTGATGCACCAAAGAAAAAAGTTTGGACAACAAGTGAGATTTCTAAACTGAAACCTCATGAGTTTGAAAAATTTGAAAAGGATATTGACCTTGCTCGTTTAGAAGGTAGGATTGAACAACGTTAACAATCTAACTAAACAATAACAAGGAGAAGCATTATGGCTTTTACAAATGCTAGTGGATATAATAACCTTTCGCAAGGTAATTTTACTCCACAGATCTTTAGTCAGAAGGTTCAAAAGTTCTTCAGAAGAGCATCAGTGGTTGAGGATATTACAAACACTGATTACGCTGGAGAAATTGAAAACTTTGGTGACACAGTAAAGATCATTAAAGAGCCAACAATCACAGTCAGAGATTATGCTAGAGGTCAAACAGTTGATACACAAATATTAGCTGATGATCAAATAACTATGACAGTTGATCAAGGTTCTTATTTTGCTTTTAAAGTTGATGATATTGAAGAAAGACAATCTCATGTAAACTTTGAGGCTCTTGCAACCTCTTCAGGTGCATACTCATTAAAGAAAAACTATGACTACAATGTCTTAAAATTTATTTATGACAATGCTAGTGATGGTACTGGAACAGGAACTGACGCTTCACCAATCGATGGTGATGCAGCTGTAGATACTTTGGCTAACTTAGTATCAACTGCTAAAAAGAACCTGGACAGAAATGATGTGCCAGAAGAAAACAGATGGTTAGTTTCATCACCTGAGTTCTTTGAACAATTAAGAAAAGCAGGTGCTAAACTATCTGACCAATCAGTAATGGCTGATGGTGGTTCATCACAAATCAGAAATGGTATGGTTACAGACAGACCATTATTTGGTTTTAACATGTACCAATCAAATGCAATTGCTGTATCTGGCGGATCAGCTGCAAATCACACATTTGGTTCTTCAGGATCAAATGAGCATGTGTTCTTATATGGACATATGTCAGGAGTTGCAACTGTCAACCATATAGCTAAAACAGAATTAATCAGAGACCCTGATTCATTCGCAGACGTTGTCAGAGGACTACACGTATTTGGAAGAAAAATCCTTAGAAGTGAAGCAGTCCAAAGAGGCGTTATAACAATAGGTTAATTAGGAGGATAATAGAGAACTATGGCTACTTACGACTTAACAGCAGCTGGTGGAACTACTGGACATCCGTCTAATGGTAGAACACCTTATTTAGTTGAAAATACAATTGATGTATCAGCAATCAATGGTGACTCTGGAGCAGCACAAAATGATGTTCTTAGAGCACTAGACATCCCTGCTGAAACTCTAATCATGGAAGCTGGAATTGAGGTAATCACTGCATTATCTTCTTCAGTAACTCTTGACTTAGGTATCACAGGTGGTGATGTTGACAGATACGTTGATGGAGATACTAACGCTACAGGATTCTCTGCACCAACAGCTACAGCTAGAACTATAGTTGCAAGTGCGGATACTCTTGATGTATTAGTGCTAAGT
>FUFK010051904.1_pt1 | contig 10734 bp, 10 predicted proteins | sample 1021851 | NCBI WGS metagenome assembly FUFK01 (sample SAMEA51879418, study PRJEB19060) | metagenome
CGGATGGGCCCACATCCTCCTCACCGGCGAATATAGATGGCCCAAAAGGTGAGCAAAGCCCCTTAACGTACTATTCTGCCCCCTCCGGCATCAGACCCCATCTGGTCGCGGTCCGTTTCCAAAGCGCCCTGAATTTCCCCCGGCGCATCCTCAGCCGCCTTCGCCATTTTCATGACTGCTGCCGTCACGATCTGGTTCAGCTTTTTCGCCTCGTCCTTGTCGAGGCTGGTGCGCTGGAGCTGGTCCATGTCCTTGCGGATCAGGGTCAGCTCATCGGCGAGTATCTGGAACGGATCCTTGCTCATGTCTGATCCGCCTTGGCCGCTGCCTGATCCAGTTCCGCCAGCAGCCCGACCAGCTCTTTCTGATCGACGTCACGGGTGGCGTTCTTGCGCAGGGTCGAAGCCATCCAGCGTGCTATCTTTGGGTCGTTCAAGGCGGCACTGGTCACGATGGCCCCGACGATGATCTTGCGCCGCGTCTCGCTGGCTTTCTGGCGGGTTTTAAGACGGGCGAGCTTGGCCTGCGTTGATGCAATCTGCTGATCTATTGTCCGCGCCATTTTAATCCCCGCACTCCAATTTCAGTTGCCATTGTGAGCGCCTTGTCGATAGGGTGCAAGACACGAAGTGCCCACTTATACAAACGCTGCGCGTTTGTGTGGGTAGGGGAGACTGGCGTTTCCCCTTAACCCCTAAGCAAAGTGCAGCCCCCGAATGGCGATCTATCATTTACGCGCAACGATGATTTCCCGCAGTCATGGCCGCAGCGCCACGGCGGCTTCCGCCTACCGCGTGGCCGAGCGGATCGAGGACCGCCGCACCGGGCTGACCTTCGATTATGCGGCGCGGAGCGGCGTCGATCACACCGAAATCCTTGCACCGGATCACGCGCCGGATTGGGTCCGTGACCGATCCGAACTGTGGAACCGCGTCGAGGAATCCGAGACCCGCAAGAACAGCCAGGTCGCCCGCGAGGTCCGCGTGGCCCTGCCCGACGAGCTGACCCATGCGCAGCGTGTCGCCCTGGTCCGCGACTATGCGCAGGCGCAGTTCGTGGATCGTGGCATGGTCGCCGACATCGCCCTGCACGCGCCGGGACGGGAGGGCGATGAACGCAACCACCATGCCCACATCCTGCTGACCACCCGCGAGCTGGACGCAGAGGGCAGCGTGCCCGGCGGGGGCTTCACCACCAAGAACCGCGACTGGAACAAGGTCGAGGTTCTTGAGGGCTGGCGCGAGGCGTGGGCGCGGGACAGCAATGCGGCGCTTGAACGCGCCGGCCTTGAGGACCGTGTGGACCACCGCACCCTCGTGGCGCAGCGCGACGAGGCGCTTGAGATGGCATCTGCGGCGCGGGAGCGTGGCGACGAGGGCGCGGAGCTGCACGAGACCGTGCGGGCCATGTCACTGGACCGCCCACCCCTGCCCCAGCTTTCCCTTGGCGCGTGGCAGCTCAAGGAGCGCGGCATCGAGGTCGCCGCTGTCCGCGTCTGGCACGAGGTGAAGGACCGTGCAGCCGAGGTCAGGCAGACGGTGCAGGAGCTGACCGGACAGGTCCGTGATTGGCTTGACCGTGCGGCAGAGCGCGTCATGGACCGTTTGGAACCTGCGAGGTTTGCGAGACCGGAGCAATCCGAACTGGCGCTTGCCGGGGGTCGTGACGGTCGCGAGGAAGAACCTGACCGATCCGACCGGTCCGACCTTGCCACGCGGTTGCGCGACGCATGGGAGGCAAGGCAAGGCCGTGAAAAGGCACAGCACGTTGATGCGCCGGAGCGAGAGGCATCGGAGGCTTCGCAAGCCCCGCAGTCTTCGCAAGACCCGCGGGATTTGGCAGCGCGGTTGCGCGAGGCGGCGAAGGGGATTGACCCGGACGCCCTTGCCGACCGTGCGGCGGCATTGCGCGAGGGCCGTGAGGCCGAGGAACGGCACATCGCGCAGGAGGCCGCGCGCGAACAAGAGCGGGTGAGAGAGCTGGAACGCCAGCAGGAGATCGAGCGGGAAGCCCATCGCGACCGGGGGCATGGGATTGAGCGGTAGGGTTGGTGCTGCGCACCAAGCAAAACCTTCCTTCCCCTGCCTTATGGCTGGCGATGTCAGTCAGGTTTTGAAGAGAGCAGTAACCGACCTTCGCTGCACTGCGCCTGAATTCACACAGTGCGGGACAAAGTTAGCTTTCGCTGTATGCGCCCCAAGGATCGCTATCAAGGGGTCTGATGGGGTGGGTTGGACTAATGGGTGGACCATAGGCAACATGCCCTGTAAACCAACCAATATGAAGTATTTTTCCGCCATTCGTGTTGCTAAAATCGGGTTGGCCATATTGCTTTCGGCTGCTCTGAATTTCAGCATTGCAAAAGCCGATGCCCATGTGTTTGAGGCAAGTGAAGCGGTCTTTGAAAAAATTATTTTTGCTACCGATACGGGTGATCTTGATTTAGCTACTCAGGATCAAAGATTTAGCGAAAATGGTGAGGCATCCCATGGCTTTGGCGATTGCCATATCCACATCATTGGACTGAAGCAGGCGCAGTTGGCATGCGATCAGGCGTCAGCAGACCGATCGCGACACTGGGCTGACGCCTCTGTGGTCCTTGCCACGCTCCAAGGTTTTTACCGTCCTCCGCGAGGCTGATCTGCCCCATTGCAGAGTGGTATTTTACATATCCCGTGTCGGAACGGGCTTTGTAGAAACTCATAAATATCACAGCAGACCAAACCGTTTGAGGCGAACCTGTTTCAGGGCCATTTCATCGGTTTGATCATGCCAGACGAAGTTCCAACAGGTGCCTGGACGTGTTTTCAGTGACCTATTCAATTCCTGGAGTACGATTATGAAACTGACAACGATGACCATGGCTGCGATGACGGTGGGCGTATTTGCCTTCGTCACGATACCTGCCACGTCTGGCAAGGCGGAAACGCCCTTGCCGATGACTGCCGCGGCCGCAACCCCGCCGAAAGATGACGACCACGCAGGTGAAGCTAAAGATGCGCACGGTGATGATGACCACGCAGGTGAAGCCAAAGAGGCGCATGGCGATGACGACCACGCAGGTGAAGCCAAAGATGCGCATGGCGATGACGACCACGCAGGTGAAGCCAAGGATGCGCACGGCGATGACGATCATGCAGGCGAAGCCAAGGAGGCGCATGGCGATGACGACCACGCAGGTGAAGCCAAGGATGCGCACGGCGATGACGATCATGCAGGCGAAGCCAAGGATGCGCATGGCGATGACGATCATGCAGGCGAAGCTGAAGGCGCACACGGCGATGAAGGCGGTGGCGATGTTGTTAAACTGACCCCCGAAGTCGCGAAAGAGGCCGGAATCCTGCTCGAGCAAGCTGAATTGGGTGCCTTGGGCGAATCCCTTAGTCTGCCAGCAGAAATCCGCTTTGACGCGGACCGGATGGCAAATGTCACGCCCAAAGTGAGCGGAGTCATCGACCGGCTTTTGGTTGGTGAAGGCGACACCGTTGCCTATGGAGATACGCTGGCACTGATCACAAGCCGCGAGCTTGCAGGGTTGAAATCGCAATGGATCATTGCGCAAACAAATGAAGTCCTTGCCGCACAGGCGTTGGAACGCCTGGAAGGTCTGTGGGCGCAAAAAATCACATCCGAGGCGAATGTCCAGACGGCCCGCGCAGAGCATGAATCGGCAAAGACCGAAAGTGAAGCCGCAGAAACCGAACTGCATGCCGTCGGAATTGACCACGCCGCTCTCGAAAAAATAGCCGCTGCTCCGGATGGCAACAATGCCAATGCCTATCTGACTGCACCACTTGCGGGAACAATTGTACGACGTGCGGCGACGCTGGGAGAAACGGTAACAGCCGGGGATTCCAGCGCCAAGGTGCTGTTCACAATTGTCGATGACAGCGTGGTTTGGGCCGATATCGCGGTTTACAAGCAAGACATCAGCCGCGTTCGCGTTGGCGCGCCGGTTGCCCTGAAATCAGACGCGGGCGACATCATCGCACAATCAACGGTGGCATTTGTCCTGCCCGTTATTGATGAGGTGTCGCGCACCGCGACGGCGCGTGTCATCGTCGACAACTCTGACAGAACCTTGACCCCCGGCCAGTTTGTGATTGCAGATCTCAGCGTCGGCAATGCCGCGGAGGTTTTGCGCGTGCCACAATCCGCCGTGCAACTGGTAGAGAACCGTCCGTCTGTTTTTGTCCCTGTTGACGGCGGGTTCGCACCGCGCGCCGTCATGGTCGGCACAACCGCTGGCGGCTATGTGGAAATCCGCACCGGGCTGGAGGAAGGCGACCTCTTTGTCTCTGACGGTGCCTTCACACTCAAAGCCCAACTTGAAAAAGACGCCTTTGGCGACGGCCACGGACATTAGGATAGCTGATTATGACTGATTTTATGCACCGCATCGCAGGCGGCTGGCTTTTGGCGGCCATTGCGGCTTTTGCGATGACGCTTGGCGGGCTTTTTGCGTTTCGCGCCTTGCCTGTTGATGCCTTTCCGGACGTGACACCCGCGCTGGTTCAGGTTTTCACCGAAACCGAAGGGCTCGCCCCCGAAGAGGTTGAACGCTATGTGACCTATCCGATCGAAACGGCGATGTCGGGCCTTCCGAAACTGAAAAACATGCGGTCGGTCTCCAACTTCGGGCTGTCGGTGGTGAACATCTATTTTGAGGACGGGACGGATGTCTATTTCGCCCGTCAGGTCGTGGGCGAGCGGCTCGCCGAAGCGCGTGGCAACATCCCAGACGGGTTTGGCGACCCGCAAATGGGCCCGATTTCAACCGGGCTTGGCCTCATCCTGTATTTCCGCCTGGAAGACCAGACCGGCGCACGCAACCTTGTCGAGATGCGCGAAATTCAGGATTGGATCGTCAAGTATCAGTTGCAGACCGTGGCGGGTGTCACCGAGGTTTTGTCCCTTGGTGGCTATGAAAAGCAATATCAGGTCAGGCTCGATCCCGATGCGCTGCTTGCCTATGATATTCAAATCGCCGATGTGATCAGCGCATTAGAGCGCGGAAACAAAACCGAAGGGGCGCAATTCCTCGAAATCGGATCCGAACAATACACGGTGCGCGGCGTTGGACTTGCCAAGACAATCTCTGATCTCGCAGAGATTGTCGTCAACGTGGAGGACGGGCGCACCGTGCGCGTGCGCGATCTGGGCCACATCACCGTTGGCGGTGGCGTTCGGCAAGGTCTTGCAACCGCCAATGGTGAAGGCGAAGTTGTCGCAGGGCTGGTTCTGAAACTTTATGGCACCAACACATCCGATGTCATCGCGCGGGTCCAGAAGCGCTTTGAGGAAATCAACGCAAGCCTGCCGGATGGTGTACTGGCGGTCCCCTACTATGATCAGGGAACGCTGGTAAACAAGGCCTCCGCAACCGTCACGACGGCGTTGTGGCAGGGGGCTGTACTCGTAGCGTTGGTGGTGTTTGTCTTCCTGGGCGGCTGGCGTCCCAGTCTGATTGTGGTCCTGTCGATCCCGTTTTCCGTAGGTTTTGCGTTTATCGCAATGTACGTGCTCGGCATCAGCGCCAATCTGATGTCATTAGGGGGGGTCGCCATCGCCATCGGGATGATGGTCGACGGGGCGATTGTTATCTCTGAAAACGTGGATCGCAGCTTTGAGGAAGACGACGGCTCTGAAGAGCCGCGTATGTTGGTTGCCCGATCTACCGCCGAGGTAATCGCACCTCTGGTGGCGGCGGTTGCCGTGGTTATCGTTGTTTTCCTGCCGCTTTTCTCGCTGCAAGGGGTCGAGGGCAAAACCTTCCGGCCCTTGGCGGCATCGGCTGCACTCGCCATGACCGGATCGCTGTTCTATGCGGCCCTGATTGCGCCTTCCATGGCCTTTTCGGTGATGCGCCGATCCGGCAAGAAGGCCCCTGACAAGCCGGGGCGGACTGTCGCGATGGTCAGTGGTGCGGCCGGGTTCTTTGTCCGTAACCGTTTTTTCGCCATCGTCCTGTGCGGCATATTTTTGGCGGTGGGCGGTTTTGCAGGATCGCGACTTGGTTCCGAATTTACGCCATCGTTGGAGGAAGGCGATATTCTGATGCGCGTCACCATGGCACCCTCGATTTCGCTTACCGAAGGAACGAAGACGACGACGCTTGTGGAAAAGCGGCTGTTAAAGAATTTTCCTGAAATCAAGTCCATCGTGACTCGTATTGGGCGTGGTGAGGTTGGCGCGCATGCTGACCCGACCAACAGCGCCGAAGCCTTCATCGAGCTGAACCCGGTCGATCAGTGGCGACCCGGCTTGTCTGCCGAAGGTTTGCGCACGGCGATTTCGGAAGATCTGGAAAGCTTTCCGGGGATTGTGGTGAATATCGGCCAACCCATCGCGATGGCTGTTGATGAATTGCTGACCGGCACACGCGCCGAACTGGCCGTCAAAATCTTTGGACCGGATTCCGAAATTCTGTTGGAGCGATCACAAGTCCTGCAATCACTCCTGCAACAGGTTGAGGGGTCTGCCGAGGTACAGGCCGACCAGATCACCGGTGCGCCGCAACTTGTGGTAACCGTGGATCGGTCAGCCCTTGGTCGCTACGGGCTTGATGTTGAGGACGCGTTGGATGGGCTGCGTGCAGCCGTCGGCGGGGCCGAAGCCGGATCACTGTTCGAGGGCGTGCGACAGTTTCCGATCATGGTGCGTTTTGACGAAGAAAGCCGCGACACACCGGAGGCGATCAGACGCATCGTGCTGGAATCGCCTTCGGGCGCACGGGTGCCGNTGGACACAGTGGCCAATATCGAAACTGTAATCGGTCCACGCCAGATCACACGCGAAGATGGCGAACGCTTCATCACGGTCCAGTCCAACGTGCGCGGTCGCGATATCGGCTCTTTCGTTGCCGAAGCGCAGACGTTGACGGACGCTCAGCTGGACCTGCCGCCTGGGTATCGTTTGGTCTGGGGCGGCCAATTCGAGCTTCAGCAACAGGCGAACGCCCGTTTCAAAGTGGTCATTCCTATTACGTTGGGCATCGTTCTGCTGATCCTTCTGGTAACCTTTGGTCGCCTGAAATCAGCGATCCTCATCCTGTTGAATATCCCCTTGGCGCTGACAGGTGGTGCGATGGCGCTCTGGCTGACAGGGTTACCGGTGTCGGTGCCTGCTACCGTCGGGTTTATCGCATTGTTCGGCATCGCGTTGGGCAACGGTATGGTATTGGTCAGTTTCATGGATGATTTTGCGCGCGCCGGTCGCAATCTGGAGGCTTTGGCCATTGAGGCCGCAGGGCTGCGCGCGCGTCCGGTCCTGATGACCGCCATGACGACGGCACTTGGGCTTGCACCATTGCTCTTCGCCACCGGCGTCGGTGCCGAGGTCCAACGCCCGCTTGCCACTGTGGTGACCGGGGGGCTTGTTTCGTCAACCGTGCTGACCCTACTGGTCATGCCCGCCCTGCACCGCTGGTTTGCGCCCAGACAAGGTGGGCATCATTCACTTGTCGAAACGGTCCACGAGCATGGTACGAAGGCAAAATCTGTAAAGAAGGCTTAGGGCATATATGTTCTGATGCGCAGGCAAAGGTGCACGGCTGTTTGGCGGTGCGTGCACCCTTGCGGCCGTACTTTGGGTCAATACAACGCATCTCCGGTCAAAAGATGAGTACTATAGGCTGATGCAGATAGTTTCGCGTTTGGAATATAATTCCAGATACTGGAGGATGACATCGTCGGTGACATTCCCTGACGTGGTCGAAAAGAATCCACGTGCCCAAAATAGCGTTCCCCAGTATCGTTTGCGCAATTCGGGAAACTCAATCTGCACGTGCCGCGATGAGCGCGCCTTGATCTGCTGCATCAAGGTAGAGAACGCCAATTTTAGCTTACGTCGCCCCATCCACGACCAGTCGCAACCATAAGTGCTGACCACGATTGGGCCAAATCTCTTACTGCTGCTGCGAGGGATATGCGTGCTGCGTTTGCAAATCGTTCGGCGTCCAACAGGTCTGGTAAGTTCAGTTCTCCCAGTTCAAAAACTTTGCGGCTCAACTGAAGAGTACGATCCCTTGATCGTTGAGCAGCGCGCAATGCGGCCACCTCTCTTTGTTTTCGTGTAAATTCACTTTGAGTTTTTTGCACATCTTCCACCGCGGCCAACACCTGTGCACGCCATTCCAGTTCGGCGGTCGTGGCTGAAATAATAGCCGCATCTCGCCTAGCGCGTAGCGGACCTTGGTTGAGGATGGGCAATGAAAGTGCTGGACCAAAGGACCATTCTGACGGGTTTGCCGCTGTCACCGAGCCAGATAAAGTGACCGATGGGTACAACTTTGCTTCTGCGACACCTACTCCGGCAACTGCGGCAGCTAGACGGCGTTCAGCGGCCAATACATCTGGACGATTGCGGAGCAGATTAGCGGGGACGCCTGTTGACCCCTTGCTGCGAGGATAAGGTTGTGGTGCGCCTGCAATCATCTGTTTAAGCAGCGGCTGAGCTGGTTCGGCCAACAATGTCGCGATTGCAAAAACCCGGGCTTCGAATGCGGNTTCAAGCGGAGGGAGGTCGGCAATTGCTGTGTCNAGCTGACCTGCTGATCGGGCAAGATCTAATTCTGACAANGCGCCTTGCTCAACTTGNNCTCTGATCAAGGACTGGGTCCGNCGGAGNCTCGCGATATTCTGTCGTGTTAAAGCCAANGCNTCCTGAAAATACCGNGCGTCNATATAGTTGGAAACNACACCGGAAACNAGNGCAAGCCGGACAGTGCCNGCATCAAACTTGGCTGCTTCTACACCCGCTGNCGCGCGCTGNGCGTCACGGCGAACACCACCAAAAATATCGAGGATGTAATTCGCCCCGAACGTCGCACTTTCAGAGGGATCACCTGATATTGGGTTACCATTGTTTCTTTGCGCCTGTGCATCCAGTCCACCTGAGAATTGGCCAGCGGTACCTGTCTGCCTCAGGTCTGTATTTGCGGCTTTGATACGTTGTAAAGCCGTTGCAATATCGATGTTTTGTGTAAGGCCGCGGTCTACTAGCCGGTTCATTTGCCGGTCATTTAGCCGTTTCCACCATTCATCGCGCGCGACCTCTTCAAGAGCCCCGCCACCGCCAATGAACGACGTTTCTAAAGGTGTCTTAGGTGGCGTATAGTCAGGGCCAACAGCGGTACATGAAACCAATGCCGTGGATGCTAGGATAAAAAGCAGATAGGGACGGTTCATTTGTCATTCCTGTATATTGGATCAGCTTTTGGATTTGCTGGGGATGTGATGGAGATGTTTCACCCAGCACGCTATTATGAGCAGATAAGTAATTGAAAAGTAAAAGCTTGTCTAGAGGTGCTCAGAGCCGTCGAGTTCTAGAAAACTCCAAGATTGCGCCGTGTTTGAGCCACTAAATTTTTTTTATTAGACACACTTTAGGACCTGCACCAGTCGTCATGTCGCGCCATTTGGATAGAGCACAACGCGGGTGTCTAAAGGCACTTGATTGAAAAGTTGAATAATCTGATTGTTAACAAGCCTGGCACACCCGTTGGATACGGCGCGCCCGATAGTGGTTGGATCATTTGTGCCATGAACACGCAAAAAGGTGTCACCGCGACCCGGTTGAAAGAGATACAGGGCCCGCGCTCCCAGAGGGTTGCTCAAACCGCCAGGCATTCCATTGCGAAGTGGGCCATATTTCTGAGGCTCACGACGCAACATGCCAGGAGTCGGGGTCCAACTTGGCCATTCTTTTTTCGCCCCTACGTAGAATTCTCCTGCCTCGTAAAGACCTGGGCGACCGATCCCGACAGTATATCGAATTGCAGTATTATTGGGCTGGGTCCAGAAAAGTGCAAACTGGCCTGGAACTACATGTATTTCGTAGGGAGCAGCGCCCGCTGGTATGGTCACTACGACAAGCCCGGTGCGGCGGTCTTCGATACGCTCCGCCACACGATAGGCGATAGCCGCCGTGGCGCTGCGGCCCTGACTGCGGGAAATCATCGAAGCCCTGAGGTGATAGATTGCCATTCGGGGGCTGCACTTTGCTTAGGGGTTAAGGGGAAACGCCAGTCTCCCCTACCCACACAAACGCGCAGCGTTTGTATAAGTGGGCACTTCGTGTCTTGCTCTCTACATCTTCCGTAGCCTAAAAGCAACTTAAGACAGTGGCAAAGGAGACAAGAATGGCGCGGAGTATAGATCAGCAGATCGCATCAACGCAGGCAAAGCTGGCGCGACTGAAAACCCGCCAAAAAGCCAGTGAGACCCGCCGGAAAATCATCGTCGGGGCCATCGTGACCAATGCCGCTTTGAAAGACCCCCAGATTGCGCGGTGGATGGCGGCAACCCTGCGCAAGAATGCCACCCGTGACGTCGATCAGAAAGAGCTGGTCGGTCTGCTGGACGAATTGGATCAGGCAGCGGCCAAGGCGGACCCGGCATGAGCAAGGACCCATTCCAGATACTGGCCGATGAGCTGACCCTGATCCGCAAGGACATGGATCATCTGCAACGCACCAGCCTCGATAAGGACGAGGCCAAGAAGCTGAACCAGATCGTGACGGCAGCAGTCATGAAAATGGCAAAGGCAGCCGAAGAAGCTCCGGGGGAAATTCAGGGAGCTTTGGAAGCGGATCGTGACCAGATGGCCCACAGCGCCACACAAGCCGCAACGAGGGCCGCTGAGAGGGGGTCGAGTGGGGCTGAGTGCAGAAAACCCCTTTAAGGATTTTGCGCTTCTATTTTCCGCCAACGATATTCGCCTGTTAGGATGATA